>Ga0302309_10000145_pt1 | contig 97544 bp, 69 predicted proteins | sample III_Palsa_N1_1_FD_200453 | JGI IMG/M metagenome (GOLD analysis project Ga0302309, IMG submission 200453) | Peat permafrost microbial communities from Stordalen Mire near Abisko, Sweden - III_Palsa_N1_1 | ecosystem: Environmental > Terrestrial > Soil > Palsa > Peat permafrost | place: Sweden...
TATTAAAATGAATACCTGCAATAGTTTGCATTTGCTTGCCATAACGTACTGCTAACCCTTTGCGATAAATGTTTTTAAACTGGCCAACATTCGATGTGCCGTAATTTGCAATAGGGATATCCTTTTCTGCCGTAAAATTACAGGGCATACTGTGCGTCCAAATTAACTCATCGCCAATATGCTGATAAGTAAATGCATGCAAGTCATTTAACCATTGCAATAATTCATCCGGATTTTGCAAGGGTGGGGTGATTAACTCTAACAGTGCTTCAGAATAGTCAGTCGTAATATAAGGATGTGTCAGCTTTGAGCCCAATGCCTTCGGGTGAAATGTTTGTGCTAAATACCCAAGTGGCGTTACTCGTAACCCTTCTTTTTCAATACCACGAACAATATGTTGCGGAATATTGAGTGAGTTAATCTGTGCTAGTTGTGTTAACGTTTCTCTAACAGATTGATTCATATAGTTTTTCTCAGATCGTGCTGGGATGTTTAATTAACTTGGTGATAGTGTAGCGCGTTTGCTCGATAAGGGACAAATGTTTGTTAATAGTTGTAATTGATGGCTGTCCCGATATTCTTTTGGAATAATATAAATAGTCACGCTGCATCGATGAATTTTTCGACATGTAACTTTTTTTGCTGTTTTTGTGCTTGCCATAAATCATAGTCTCGCTGTAGATTTAACCATAACTTGGGTGAATTCCCGAGTGCAAGTGATAAACGCAAAGCCATCTCAGGACTAATACCAGAATGTCTATTTATTAAACGCGAAAAAGTAGTTCTATCAATACCGAGCTTTTTTGCTGCTTGAGTGACAGTTAAACCTGTAGATTCAATACAGATCTCTCTGACGATTTCTCCAGGGTGTAAAGGGCTTTTAATCATTTATTTCTCCAAATTACTACTAAATTTTAATGATAATCAAGGTAATCAATTAGAATGGCATCACCTTTTTCAAATTTATAAATTATTCGCCAGTTACCATTAACACTAACGGAGTATAGCCCTTTCGCATTACCTTTTAGAGGATGCCAGTCAAAACCAGGAACGTTTAATGCTTCAGGTTCTTCAGCGGCATCTAGTAACTGTAAGATTATTGTAAGCCTTCTTATGTGCTTAGGGTTAATAGCCACTTTGCTGCCAGTTTCATAAAACTCACGTAATCCCTTATGCTTAAATGTTTTTATCATAATTTTATTGTAGCATATGGCGCTACACACCCCAAATTGTTTTGGGTAGCATACCATATGAAATTCACAACTGCATACCATTAGTTTTAGAAAAATTGGGACAGCCTGGTATATCCTATTGCTAGGCTTTCCATAAAGAATAGTGTTTTTGGCAAAATATTTTCCAAATTTTATACAGGCCTCTTTGATTCCCCAGAGGAAACCGATATAGTGAAAAACACTGGCTAATGCAAATCATTGAAGACAGAGTACATTATCTTAAAATGTATAAATAGGGCGGTAACGGGCAAAAGCGTAGATACACGATTCATTACAGCTAAAAAGGGTTTTACGGATGAAGCCAGCTACTTTAGGCGATACAACGACAACGTTACTAAGACAATTGCATGATTTTTTAAATCAGCAACGCTATTCCGATGCATTAGATAATTTTAGGTTGCTTTGCAATCACTTTGCTTCATTTTCCACCACCCAGTTGAATGATTTTCTAGCGTGCACTCATCAATTAGCAGAGTATGAACTAGCCCATCCCATTAAGGTAAAAGAAAAACAAATTTACCATATCTATACTAACGTCCTTGAACTTTTTCCATCTTGCTCCGCACTAACCATTGAAATGGAAATAGCATTTCTTCAGCAATCTGGGAAAATCTATCAACAACATAAAGAGTATGAGGTAGGATTAACAAACTATACAAAAGCGCTACAGTTGGCAGAAAATAATCAACTTCCAACGCGTACCGAACAGCTAAAAGGTTTAATAGAACAACTGCTTATTATTTCATCTGCAGACTATGCGAATCAAATAATACAACATCAATTAAAAGCCGAAAATGAAGAGGATGGTTATCAACGTTTGCAAAAGCTGTTAACTCATGCCGATAAAGCGATTAAACACAGTTTTGCTACTCAACATCCTCAAATTTTATATGAATCCCTACAACCCGCAATTACTCGGTGTTTGGAATATTTTAATAAATGCCTTGCGACAGCCTTATCAAAAAGCTTAGAGGATTTTACTGCGATTGCGCAGCTAATGAACGCACTTTGCCTTCAGTTTGAAAGTCATCAACAATGGCCTGTTGCTTTGCAATTTTATCACTTACTTATAAAATACCGTCACAGTCAATCAAAAGATGCTGATAGAGCCGTTATTGCAACGCATATTGCCCGTCTTAATGAGTATAGTTTAGGGAAAATATCTCCCCCCGTAGTTGCAGCCCCTGCTTTGTATTTGCAAGAAGGGCGCAAGGCATTACTGGAAGCCCGTAACGTAGTAGAAGCAGCTTTAGGACAGCCATCACCGGTTGTGCCAACACTACAACAAACTTGGCAAAGTCAATTGTTGGAAATCATTAGTCGAGTAGGGCATGAAGTAGAAAATCTATTAGGACTTCCCCCTTGCCCCTATCAATTAATAGGATTGGGCTCTCTGGCACGTAGAGAGCCAAATGCTTATCCCGATATAGATAGTATCTTATTAATACAAGATGCCCGTTTTCGTCATCATCCTTATTTTCACTATTGGTTAAGATTATTTATTGCTTATATTAGGGCTTTTGCGGAGCCCCGTGGGTTTCATGTCGATATTGGCAGTAAGGGGTATTTCTTTTCAGGTGATAACAATAGCATGATGCTGGGCGCTCCCCTTCAGTTAGCAGAAAAAGCAACACAACCTGCCGACTCAGCCGAAATACATTCTTTACAACAAACAATAACGTTGTTTACCAGTGCAGGCGGAGAGACGCTTTGCGCTGAGTATCAACAAATAATCCATACACTAGGACGTAAAAAATTCGCATTACCTAGGCATAAAGAAAATGCTTTGGCTTTTTCTATGCGTCATAAAAGCGAGTGGAAAGAGGATAGAGGGCAATGTGTTGGTAATACCGTCAATTTAAAAACAGTGACTATTTCTCCTCTTGTTAATTGGTGCGTCAATATGGCGCTGTACGCGGGCATTTCTCTTACCGGGGGTTTGCGTAATACCTTAGCAGAATTAGGCAGACAAGAAGTGATACCAACCTCTGTAGTCGAATACATTCAACACGTATTGGATACATTATGGCTATGGCGCGCCAAGCAACATCTTAAGCACCACTATCAACACGATGAATTACAACTGACCCCAGAGCAACAAAGGTGGTTAGCGAATGTAACCGATGTGCTGCATTTATTGTACGACTCCATTAATGCCATCAGTGAGGATAATCCTGCTGTTACACAAATGCCTGATATTTCCTTGCAACAAACCCGGGCTTATTATTGGGGGTATTTACTGCAAGAAAAGGAAGATAAAGCCGAAGCATTTTGTGAGATAACAGGGCAGTTACTGCTTTTTCAAGCCCCCTTAGAGGCACATCGTTATTATTATCGCAAGCTACCAGACCACGTGCGCCATGCTGCTTTAGAAAAAGCCCGCCAACGCTGGGGCTCAATTAATTTACCCTGGATAGAAGAGCAACTTGTCACCACGCTATGGCAAGCACCAGAGCCAAATGGTCATCGTAATTATTTAACCGCCCATTCAAAAGCCTGGCGCGCTGCCGTAAAAGAAATCTATTTATCGAAGGAAGATAAAGGCAGCTCTTCTAAAGATATCACCGTCAGTATCGGTAGTGTCACCCTAGGAAAAGGATATACCCTCCATCAAAAATGGGTTCGCTTATTACGAGAACAAGGCTGGTTGCTGCCCAATGGTGAGTTTATTAAAAAAGAGCGCCATCCTATCGCAAAATTAATGCCGGGCAATCATCTCGTTATTCCCTTACCCAATCAACAAAATCCGCAAGTGTATTTAAAAGTCTATCCCGAGCACCCGCTAGTAGAATTATGGCGTAATGATTGGCAACAACGTTTAGGAACCTTTAGACCGCGGGAAGTGGATTTATGGTCCTGGGAATGTGGTGGCTTTCATTATCCTGTTTTAGTTTCTGAAGCGGTAATTGGCGTTGAGTTAAATGAGGTCTTAAAAAATGAGCCACAACAACCTTTACATTTACATCCCCAAGCCTTTGGTGAATTTGCTTTATTAAGCGGGTTTTTACGCTCGAATGATAATAAGCCTGATAATATCATCACCACGCTTTTAAATGGGCAGATGCTATTATGGCTAATTGATAGTGACCGTTTATTGGTGCCTTCTTTTAACCATGAGCAAATCCTACAACTCAAAGAAATTGCCTTTTGCATGCCAGCGATGAATCAGGAGTTACATCCTGTGACTCACGAGGAATTATTAAGCTTAAATCCTTATTATGTGGTTGATAGCAGCCTGCAACAAGTAGAAGCCTTAGCTTTACAATGCCAAGCGGTATTTGGTGATAAGCTGCCTCGCTATTTTGAAGAAGGACGACCTGACTTAGAGCGCAGCTTACTCCTGCCTCCTATTACCGCACCATTAATGCGTCATTTAATTGAACAATTGCAAAATCTACAAGATTTATTTCATAAAAAATCCCGCAAACAATCCCCCGTTACGCTTTGGGAAGTAGTAGCCTGTCTTGATAATCGTCTAGCCAATCACTATAAAAGGGCCCAGACGCAAGCACCCACTACCATCGAGCGATTTAAATATGTGGCAGGTCATGCCTATAGCAAACCAGAGACTTGGTTAAGCAACATGACCGCCAAAAAAACCAACTCACGAGAGTATTTTAGTACCCAAGTTAATTTTCGCACATTTGTGGAAGATATTTATGGCGCCATTCCAAAACAGGTTCCTCTCATCACTTACTGGAACACTAACCTTGCTGAGGCCAAACGCCTGTTTGTGCAAATGCGCGTTGATAGAGGACAGCTTGATGCCGCTCGTGAGGCTTTATTAACCGGCAATTTGCAACGCTTTAATCAACTAGGTGCTTATGGTCAAGAACTGATTCTCAAAGACCTTGATTTTAGTAAAGTAGGGACACCTTCTGCAGAGCCTCCTCATCTGGCTATTAATCCCTTGCAATGGCAGCGAGATATCATCCGTTATCTACAATCGCAAGGCCAGGGTTATCAGTCATTGACTTTCAGGCATTGTAATTCTTTGACGGATGAGGATGTAAGGGAATTAGTAGAAAAACAAGCTGCAACGTTAATCAGTTTGACCATTATTGATTGTCCACAAATGAGTAATGCGCTTTTCGATACTATTCAAAGATATCAACCGAGATTAAAACGGCTATCCTTGCAACGCTTACCGAAGCTGACCAGTTTAGGAGCGGCAGGAGGCGCCGTATTTTCAGCACAAATCATTGATTTACCGGATTTGGAAAAGCTGACCATTAATGAGTGTGAGAATTTAAAAGAGGTTGATATTAATGCACGTTTATTAAAGACGTTAGAAGTGGCGCATTGTGAGAGATTACTACATCTTCGTACAGCAAGTCATTGCTTAGAATATGTCGAATTGCATTTGCCTGCTTTGCCGTTTCATAAATTACCAGAGATTGCTGTTGATACACTATTTATTAATCATTTTCGTAGTGGTGTTGAGCATCCTATTTATCAGCTTATTCAGGTGATGCCTGCATTCATGGCGATAGATTGGACTGAAGAAAGCACCCTCGTGCTTGAAGGATTACAACAGCTATTTAGCTCCCAGCTTAGAACAGTGCCAACTCAGTATCAACAATTAACTTATAGTGATCGCTCAAAGATTTTGCAACGTTTTCAAGAATACAGAAGAAACCTAGAAAGAATTTTATCGGGTTTATTAACACCCCTAAATTCTACTGATGGGAAAAATTGGTACCTGCATTTATGCATAGTCAAAGCATTAAATGAACCGACGCTAGTGGGGAATAGAGTTGTGATTAATAAGTTGCTAACTGTTCTAAAAAATTATCTTGGCAAAAAAATTTCTTTCAATAGTATGTTTGCTATTTCTTACGATACATATAATTCTTTCGATATATATACCGTATACAGAGCAGTTATAGATACGTTAGGTCAATTAACTGAAAAAGGAGATAAAGTTGTAATTAATGGTTTACTAGCTGCTCTAAAAAAATATCCATATGACGTGATTTTAATCAAAATCTTAATTCAATTAGATCCTGATGGAAAAGAAAATTATATCACTCTCTTATTAAATATAGTAAATATTAAAGACATCTATGAAAAAAGATTTGATTGGACAAAAAGAATCATTTTTGATCAAGAGGAATATATCACTGGCTTATTAAATATTAAAGGCATCCATGACAAAAACTTTTATTGGGCAGAAACAAGACTAGAAGCTGCACAAGCATTAGTCAAATTAGGAGTGGAAAATGAAACGATTATTAGCACTTTCTCACCTTCACTGCCACCCCGTCTAACCCATATGACTATAGATGATGGTTCATATGCTCACTGGCGGTGGGTTTTAGGGAAATACTTCTACGGTCACACTCTCTCAGATTTCAAATCTCTTAGTAAGTTAGTAGGGAAGCAGGCTGTTATAAAGGATCTATTAAGCTATAAAAATCCTCAGAACATGTATTATCGCGCACTCAATGGTGCGAAAGAGATTTTAGCACATTTAGGCGAATTGGATAACATAGATGAACAAACTCAACTTACCATCGTTGACGATTTATTAATTTCTCTAACAGATGATGATTCTGAAGTTAGGGAGGTTGCTGCTGCAGCACTGGGGCGAACAGGACAAAAACACAATATACTTGTTATGAAAGGTTTAATGGCTTGTTTAAATGACCTGCGTTGGAATGTTGTTGTAGCTGCAGTCAGGTCGTTAATACAACTTGACATGGGACAAGAGGAATCATTTATAAATTATTTATTAACTCACCTGTTAAAATCTAATCATCCAGAAGTTCGCCTAGTTGCAGCTGAAGCATTAGGACAATCAGGTCAAAAAGAAAATATAGCTGTTGTTAATGGTCTATTAGCTCTCCTAGAAGAAAGAAATATAGCTGTTGCTAATCGTCTATTAGCTGTCGTAGAAGAAAGAAATATAGCTGTTGTTAATTGTCTATTAGCTGACCTACAAGAAAGAAAGATAGCTGTTGTTAATCCTCTATTAGCTGACCTAGAAAATGCACCAGAAAATGAAGAAGTTATTTTAGCTGCAATTGAGGCTGTAACGCAGTTAGTCCCCTGGGATAATACGCCGTTATTAGACCCCTGGAATAAAGTGATTATTATTGGTGAGTTATTATATATTCTGGAGACGTTTGGGGAAAAAGGGTACATTTCCCTTCCCGATAAGATGGATTTGAAAATTTATATTGCGATAATCAAAATATTGGTACATTCAGGCCAAGGAATAAATGCAACTATTTTTGATGGTAGCTTATTAACAACTATTAAATATAATGGGTGTACTGAGTATCATTTAACTATAGTCAATGCTGTAGTAGCGTATCCATTAGGCCAAAGAGAAAATGATATTGTTATTAATTTTTTATTAGAGTTTCTAGAACGAAGCTCTCGCAATCATCCAGAGTTCGGCTTCGATTGCGGATCAAATTTTCTGGACGCTTCCACTATGCTAGGTAACTTAGCCAACCGATTATTTGAATGGTACTGTGTCGACATCCGGCAATTAATCTCTCAATCAAAACAAACTGCTGACAATACAACCTTACTAACACCTATCTGGAAAAATCAGTTTTCCTCAACTGATCAAAGCGTTGATGCTCCTACAATTCCGCAAATACCAGTGCGCTCACCTAAATTACGACATACAAAATCAGATAGTCAAGAGAATTAAAAAAACAAGGCGAGGAGATACATACCATCGTAACTCTTTCTATAAGAAATAATATTTTTGACAAATCTCTTGCTAAATCACATACATATTATTAGATTCCGTCGACAATTGCTCCTCAATCCCGACGTGCCGCGGCTTGTCCGCGGCATCCAGTTTGCTATTTCAATCATAAAATTTGCATTCAGCGCACCATTTCCCAATAGCATTATGCCGTCCCTTGATATATAATAACCATGTGTTAGTTAACAAGGGTCTAAATATTTCTGTGAACACTTCGTTCGCGAGTTGTTTCCAATTCGCCTTATATTCTATTTTGTATACTTCTGCCCGTTCGACTAAAGTGGCTAGGCGTCTTTTCCAAACTATTTTTTACCTATCCGATCACACTAAATGTTTAGTTAGTGGGCAATTTATTATGTTTTTTTCAGGGAAAAATGCGGTTATTAAGGGAGATGCTTAATCATGGCGGGTTCGACTAAAAAGGTTATTTATGCAGCAATGTTGGGTAACGGGTTAATTGCAGTCACAAAATTCATCGCAGCTACTTTTACAGGTAGTACGGCAATGATATCAGAAGGTATTCACTCGGTGGTGGATACAGGTAACCAAATGTTATTGCTGTATGGCATGCGTCAATCTAAAAAACCTGCTGATGAACAATTTCCCTTTGGACACGGTAAAGAAGTGTATTTTTGGAGCTTTGTTGTTGCTGTTTTAATGTTTGCGATAGGTGCAGTTGTTTCTATCAATCAAGGTATAAACCGCTTAAGCGACACTACCGAATTAATGAATCCTTATATCAACTACATCGTACTTGCTCTTGCCATGGTTTTTGAAGGCGTAGCCTGGTATATGGCGTTTAAAGAATTTAAACGTGTTAAAGGCCAAACCATGGGTTACATTGAAGCTGTAAAAAGGGGTAAAGATCCCGCCTTATTTATGGTGTTATTTGAAGACTCTGCTGCCATGTTAGGTTTGATAGTAGCTTTTTTTGGCGTATTTTTAGGTCATATTACCGGTGATCCTGTATTTGATGGTATTGCCTCTATATTAATTGGTGTCATCCTTGGTGTGACATCCGCTTGGTTAGCCTATGAAACTAAAGGCTTACTGATTGGTGAAAGTGCAAGTAAAAAAGTGGTACAAGGTATTCGTGCCTTAGTAAGCGCCCAACCCGGCGTTGTTCATGTTAATGAAGTATTAACCATGCACATGGGGCCAGAATATATATTGGTCAACCTAAGCGTTGATTTTATCGACCAAGCCAGCGCAACTGAACTTGAAGATATTACTGCCAATATTGACACAAAGATTAAAGAAAACTTCCCTTATGTTAAACGCGTATTTATCGAAGCAGAACCACGCAGCAAACGCTTAGCAAAGAAAGTATTTCCCGGCGCATTAAATCCAATGCCAAATAAACGCCGTAAGGATGGTGGTCGTCCTGCACCGAAGGAAACAAAGCGGATTATTACGGATACGCCGTAAAGAGGATTAAGGCTCTGGGTCGATAATACTAATGACGCGCAATATAATTTCATTAATTGTTGCCTCATCGAGTTTTTCGACATATTGAGCCGAGCCTGCTTGGATGCGTGCTTCTATATCAAAAGATCTTACTTGATTGCAAACAGCAACTCCAGTTGTATCGTGTCCGTGTATAGCTACTGTTAATCCATTTTCTCTGGCAAATACCCCACCACTTGTAATTGGAACCATCATGACTACACCAAGTTGATTAATTTCTTTAGGGGTAATTACAACGAAGCGATGTCTATTATTCATTTCCCTACCAGCAGTAGGGTTAGGATCAATCCAGAAAATATCACCTTTTTGTGGAGTGCGATGACGCGTCATAGTAACTCACGACCTACAGGGTTACCATCACGTAAATCTTTGGTTTCATCTTTCATTGCGGCAGCTACTTTAGGTGTAATACCTTGTAAAAGTTCTTTTAAAGAATATCTTTTTCTAATTTTTTCATGTAGTGGGTGAGCAATTAAAGCGCCATTTTCGATATCTATAGCCAATTCTTCACCCATTTCTACATTAAGTAATTTTAATAGATCAGAAGGTATGGTAATAACAGCAGCGCCACCTTGCTTACGAATGCGAACGGTGATCATATTTTACTCCAACAAATAGCATGATTTGATAACTGATATAGTAGCACAAATGTGTTACATGGGCAAGTGGGTGCAATAACCAAGGCTACGCTCCTTATCTTCCTTATGCTATCCTACTACCATCGAACACTAGCCGTAGTATAAGGATATGTACCAGCCTCTTTTTGCCGCATTAACACCACAATCAGTTGTTCTCACTCCATCGCGACGACTTGCAAAACATTTGCTGGCAGCTTATGCGGATTTTAAGCAGCAGCAAGGTCAGTATGCGTGGTCCATGCCTAGAATTATTGCGCTGGCAGATTGGTTAGAAGAATTATGGCAATTACTGACGCAATTACCGGATGATATTTTACCCGGTAAACGATTAAGCGAGTCACAAGAATTATTAATTTGGGAGCAAGTGGTAAAAGAATCGCCTATTGGTGAATTATTATTACGGCCTCTAGAAGCTGCAAAATCCGCTATGCAAACATGGCATGCCATTTATGAGTGGCAAATTCCTTTATCTCAAGTGCAAGTAACGGCCACTATTGATACACAGGCGTTAATAGAGTTTGCAACAGCTGTTAAGGAAATTTGTGATAAAAACCAATGGTTAACACGAAGTGATGTAATTATGCTTCGTATTTCTCATAGTGATCACATACCAACATTGTATTTACCGGAATCAGTATTTTTTTATGGTTTTGAAAGTTTAACACCCGCTGTAACAGCGCTAATTGAAAATTTAGCGAAAACTGGCATTAAAATATCGCATATGCAACCTATTGCTACTAAAGAAAGTCACTGTGCGCGCTATGCTTTTAATGATGAAATAGAGGAATGGCAAACCGTTGCACGTTGGGCTAAACAATTAGTAGTAGAGGGGAAAAAAAATATTGGCATTATCATCCCTCATTTAAATGATGTCTGGTCAGCTGTTGAACAAGTATTTACTAACACGTTATTACCAGAATCATTATTTAATAGCCAATTAATTGCAAAGCGACCTTTTAATATTTCCGGTGGCCAATCTCTAGCAAAGATGCCGATTGTCGCGAGCGCATTGCAAATAATACAATTTTTTTGTGAGCCATTAGCAATAGAAGATGTGGCTGCTTTTTTATCACTACCTTTTTTAGGTGGTAGCGTTGCAGAGGAATCCGCGCGTGTTCAATTGGTGGAAATGCTTTTTGAACAACGTTATTTAACCATTTCTTGGTATGAATTAGCAAAGTACTGTCAGCAACACGATTTATGTCCGTTGCTGCAACGACAATTAACCTTGACACAAAGCATTTGGCAGCCAATAGCAAAGAAAACACAAACAGCAAGTGAGTGGGTGCAGCTTTTTCAAACCGTATTAACAGCAATGGGCTGGCCAGGTGAGCGTGTTATTTCCAGTGCTGAATATCAAGCAAGAGATCATTTTTTTAAAGTATCACAACAGTTTGTTGCGGTAGAAGAGGTGCGCTCACAACTAACAGCGCGTTACGCATTGCTATTATTACAACGCGCGCTTAATAATGTCGTCTTCCAAATTCAAACAGAAAATAAACCCATCCAAATTTTGGGTGCACTCGAGGCAGTAGGATTAACGTTTGATCATTTATGGATTGTTGGATTAACCGACAAAATATGGCCAGGTATTCCATCACCGTATCCTTTTATTCCTTTATTATTACAACATCAATACCAATTACCGCATACTAGTAGTGAGTGGGAATTATCGTTTACCAAATGTTTAACAGAGCGCTTTTTACAAGCAGCTCCCCTAGTTAATGTTAGCAGTGCTATTACGGCAGATGGGGAAGAGCAAGGTGTAAGTCGATTAATTCAGCAGATTCCTTTGGCTGATATATCAACACTATCGCTATATCAACAGCAAGACTTTCAGCAACAAGTAAAAGCTTGTGCACAAATAGAAGCATATGATGACGAATTTGTGCCTCTCTCTTTGCAGGGCGAAAAAGTCCCCGTCAAGGGTGGCGCTTATGTATTAAAATTGCAAGCAGTGTGCCCATTTCGCGCGTTTGCAGAAATTCGTTTAGATGCCATTTCGCAAAGTCCTGCACAATGGGGCTTGGGTTATCGTGAACGTGGTATTTTGCTGCATAAAAGTTTAGAAATTCTGTGGAAGCAATTAAAGTCGGCAGAGTATTTAAACTCGCTCACAAATGATGAATTAATAAAAAATATAGAAAATTCAATTCAGCAAGCGATTGTAAAATTAAAAAACTCAGCCCTTAAAAATGCTAACGATTTTCTATTGCAAAATGAACAGCAACGTTTAATGAAACAAATTTCACAATTAATGAGGCTTGAAAAGCAACGGGAACCATTTACAGTAGAGGCGTGCGAGGAAAGTTTATTAGTTACAGTAGGCCAGCTGCAATTGCAATTGCGTGTCGATAGAATAGATAAACTAACCGATAATGAGTATGTGGTTATTGATTACAAATCAGGCTCAGTAAGTGCGGTCGATTGGTTAGATGAGCAATTAGCAGAGCCCCAATTGCCTTTATACGCCGTCAATTTAAATAAAAAAATCGCCGCTATTGTTTTTGCGCAAGTACAAGCCGAACAAGTAGCCTTTAAAGGCATTGCCCGTGAAGATAAATTACTACCTGGCGTAAAATCGGTGCATAAAATACCAATAGAAGATTGGGCTACATTACAAACGCATTGGCGTAACGTGTTGCAATCAATAGCCGATCAATTTTATCACGGTGATGTCAGTGTGATGCCAAAAAATGGAGCACTAACTTGCCGCACATGCCAACTACAAAGTTTGTGCCGAATTAATGGATAAAATAGCACCACTGCAACCCCTCTCCCCTTGTGGGAGAGGGAAATGCAAGCGCAGCTTGCGAGGGTGAGGGGAAAGCTACGAAGAAAGAAATATTTTTTATTTCTACTATTTCTACGTAGACAGATCGCCCCCTTACCCGCCTGCGCTAAAGTGCAGTCGACCTTTCCCACAGGGGGAGAGGTGGGGGAATTTTAGAGCTCTTAACGTTAAGTGGAATGAATGGATAAAATAACGATGAACAATAACGATACTCAACTGCGTCAACAAGCGCTAGATATCTCTCAATCCTTTATTGTGCAAGCCCCAGCTGGCTCAGGCAAAACGGAATTATTAAGTCAACGTTATTTAGCCTTATTAGCCACTGTAGAGCGTGCTCCTGAGCAAATTCTTTCAATAACATTCACGCGCAAAGCAGCAGCACAAATGCGCACCCGTTTAATTGCCCATTTAACATTAGGATTACAAGAAGAGCCTCCCATAGAACCACACAGTTTAATTTCCTGGCAATTAGCAAAAAAAGTATTGGCGCGAGATAAAAAAGAAGGGTGGGGCTTGTTAGAAAATCCTAATCGCTTACTGATTCAAACTATCGATTCACTATGCTCTAGCATCACACGAAAAATGCCTTATTTATCGCGCTTTGGTGCACAGCCCTCAATTATTGAAGATGCTTCATCCTATTATCAGCGCGCAGCACAAGCTTGTTTAAAAATGATAGAAGAAAATGATGAATTTGCTTTGGCATTACGCTTTATTTTGCACTATTTAGATAACAATACGCTGGTTGTTGAGAATTTATTAATCCATATGTTAGCCAAACGTGAGCAATGGTTATCTGATATTCTCGCAGCAAATCAAGATAAAACGGCACTGCGCACTCAATTAGAGCAACAATTAAGCCAATTAGTGGCTGCCCAATTAGTTCGCGTTAATGAGCTGCTTTCCAGTGAAATTAAACAGGAGTGGTTATCACTAGCGCGCTATGCCGCTACTCAATTATTGCAAGATGATCCTAACCACCCACTTTGTATTTGTTGCGATGTAATGGATTTTCCCAGCACTCACACTGATGATCTTATTTATTGGCAGGCCTTATTGAATTTATTATTTACACAACAAGGTGAATGCCGTAAACGCGTTGATAAATCCTTAGGATTTTTCCCCGAAAGCACGGGTGAAACAGCGGAAGAAAAAGCCATGTACGCTGATATGAAAAAGCGCATGACGACGTTATTAACGACTATTGCTGATAATCAATCATTGCTTACAGCTCTCCAAGATTGTTTGTACGGTCCAGCGCCGGCTTATCATGATAATGAATGGCAATTATTAGATGCCTTATTTACCATTTTACCGATTACGGTTGCGCACCTGAAAAAAATATTTCAACAAGAGGGTCGTGTTGATTTTACAGAAATTACCATGGCAGCACTCAATGCACTAGGTGATGAGCAAGCACCCACTGATTTAGCACTGGCATTGGATTATCGTATTTCTCATATTTTAGTCGATGAATTTCAAGATACTTCAGTCAGTCAATTTCGTTTGTTGGAAAAACTAACTGCAGGTTGGCAAAAAGGCGATAATCGTACCTTGTTTTTAGTGGGCGATCCCATGCAATCGATTTATCGTTTTCGCCAGGCCGATGTCAGTTTGTTTTTGCAAGCAAAATTGCAAGGTATCGGTGATATTGCTTTAATGCCATTAACATTAACTGCTAATTTTCGTTCACAAGAAAATTTAGTAAATTGGAATAATCAAATTTTTGCAAATTTATTTCCTAAGGAAGCACAACAACAAGCTGGTGCAATTGCCTATAGCCCCTCAATACCGAATAAACCAGCACATGAAGTCAGTTTACAGTTTCATTTATGCGATGAAATAACAGGAGAGGCAAATACGGTAGTCCAAATCATACAACAAACATTACGCGACACAACAGGAACCATTGCCATTTTAGTACGCGCGCGTGGTCATTTAGCTGATATTCTCCCTGCTTTACAACGCGCGCGCATTAATTATCAAGCCACTGAAATTGAGGCTATGTCGAATCGAGCGATTATTCAAGATTTAGCTGCATTAACACGCGCTTTAGCTTATTTAGGTGATAAAGTAGCTTGGTTATCGCTATTGCGTGCTCCTTGGTGTGGATTATCTTTAGCTGATTTAGAAATTGTAGCGAGTGGTGAGGCAGCAACAACGAGCATATGGCAACGTATTTGTGAGTTGATGACCACTGATGAATTAAGCATCGAAGGAAAAATTCGTTTGCAGCGTTTTTACACCATAATGCAATATCGTTTAGCCGAACGCGCAAGACAATCATTACGTAACTTTGTAGAAGGTACTTGGTTAGCATTAGGTGGCCCTGCCTGCTTAACTTCAGATAGTCATTCTCGTGATATCGATCGTTTTTGGCAATTATTAGAGGAATTTGATCGTCATCAATTGCCATTAAACTCGCTCACATTACAGCAAGCCGTGGAAAAATTGTATGCTAGCAGTGATAAAAATGATGCGGCACGTTTATTTGTCATGACAATTCATAAAGCAAAAGGATTAGAGTTTGATACAGTGATTATTCCTGGATTAGCACAAGAAAGTCGCAACGACAATAAACCGTTGTTAGCATTTTCCAAACAATATTTGGATAAAGATCATCCTATCTTTTTATTAGCCCCCTTGACGCGTGATGGGGAAACAGAATCACCAACCTATCAATTTTTATGGCGACAAGAACGGTTACGTGCTGACCATGAACGCGTACGCTTATTATATGTTGCTGCAACGCGAGCTAAACAACAACTTCATTTAATTGCAAGCTATTGCTCCGATGAAAAAAAACCACGTGCTGGGAGTTTTTTAAATCAGTTATGGCCTTGGTTTTTAGAGCATAGTGTAAAACAACCAGCGTTAGAAAATAGCAGTGAAGGGGAGGACGTTAATTCATTATACCGTTTATCACTGGATTGGCAGTTACCTGTTAGTGTGATGCAACATTTTCCTCAACCAACAGAAAATGCTGACAACAATAATAATGATTTATCGAATACGAATTATAATGATGCTGTTGAACAATTAGCCGTGAGCTCATTAATTCATCGTGTTCTATCACAAATAGGGCAGGAAGGAGCAGCGAAATGGGATGAGGCACGTATTCAATTTCAACATCGACGTTGGTTAGAGGCATTAACGGAATTGGGCGTAACAAAAGAAAAGCGTCATCAGCAATTGCAAGTCGTGATGAAAACGGCAGATGCAATTTTGCAAGATACTATTGGGCATTGGTTACTCAGTTCGCACACTGAAATGCACTGTAATTACCCAATTGCTTGGAAAAACAATCATAAACTAATGGAAGCCACAATTGATCGATTATTTATCGATGAGACAGGCATGCGATTTATTGTGAATTATGTTATAGAGCAGCCATCGACAGATCAAGTATTACCTGATTTTTTAGAGCAACACCGACAAAAGCACCAAATTGCATTAACCAACTGTGCCCAATTATTTGCAGGTGATCATCATGCTATAAAACTTGGCTTGTACTTTCCGCTTATAAGGCATTGGTCAGTATGGAATTATTCAATTAAAGAAACGTCCGAATTAATATCACTAGAGCCAACGTAATATACACGAAGGCAAGTAAACCATTTTTTAACCAATTGTGTTCGGTAGCATCCAATTTTTTTACAAAAAACCGCCCTAACCAAGCGACCAAAAACACAACGATGATATTGAATACCGTGCCTGATAAATTAAATATCACCCCTAAAGTAAAAAATTGTTGAGCTACATCATCACGTGATGTGTCAATAAAAGGGGGTAAAAAAGCCAAGAAAAACAAGCTGACTTTAGGGTTGAGCAGGTTAATAACAAATCCTTGTTTAAAAACTTTCCATCGACTTATATTTTTCTTAATGCCTTGTTGAGCAATAGCTATTTCATTTTGCGGCTTAATCTCTTTGATTCCTAGATAAATTAAATACAATGCACCTAGCACTTGGATGGCGATAATTAGATGAGGATTGGCAATAATGATTGCAGAAAGCCCAATGGTTGCGACGATTACATGAAAAAAGGTCCCTGATTCTAAGCCCATGACCGATACGATACCTGTCGAACGCCCGTATGCGACGGTCTGCGTGGCGGTGTATATCATTGCTGGACCAGGAGAGATATTAATAATCAGCATAGGAATGAGAAAAAGTAACAATGTTTCTAGGTTTATCATGTTGAATAATTTTTATTGAATAAGGGAATCAGCCAAAGGCTATTTTATAGGAAATCAATCCTAAATAACAAGTTGATTATCCTAATTTTTTAAGTTAATCTCCTGTTATTCTTTGGTTTTTATTTCTAACTATTATATAGAATGGTGAGCAAATGGAAGCATATATTACTCCTGTGTCAGAGCCTACGATAAAAACGGGTAATACGCGACGGTCTACTAGAGATCAAGATACCGTTATTGATGTTGGTGTGACCCTAAGAGGGCTAGAGAGCTTCGATGATAACGCAAGTATCCTCATTTTTTCTTTAGGTGAGTCAATAGAAGTCGACACATCCCATGTAGTGGCAGGTTTTCAAAAGTGGTTGGAGGATCATCAGCGCCCAGGCGAGCTTGCTAAAAGTAACGAAAATCAAATCATGGCGCTTGCTGGTAGAATCCGTATAAATGGTTTTACGGAGGAAGAAGCGAATCAAGTCGGGGTTTCATTACAAATCCATTCTCAAGACTATACGCCCGGGGATAAATTGAGAATTTTAAGTGAAAAACAAAGTGAGATATTTAGGCGAAAAGTTTGTGCTTTGCTGAACATCCAATACCCTGTTGAAATGACTGCCGAGGAATTCGATACGATTTGGAGTAGTATGTGCATCATTCGGCAAGAACATGTCACGCAATTAATGGCAATAATAGAAGAGGCTAAGAAGCAGGGTATTGTAGTTAAAATAATAAGTAATACTAACCATATTCACGGAACAGCAAGCAAAAGAAAATTAGTTCAATTCGGAATGCCACTAGAAGTGGTTGAAAGTTTACTCATTACAAGTTATGAGCATAAAGTTCAAAATGAAGGGTTGTTAAAAGTTGCTTTAGGTCAAGAGAGTTTGGAAAATTTCCACGCCATTTATATGGTGCATGGAATGGCAAAACCCGTTGCAAATAAAACACTGGCAGAGGCAGCTCATGAGCGTTATGAAGCCTATGATAAATATCTGAGTCATTTATCCCAAACACAACATCAACTTATTTGCCACGCTTTAGTTCGCGATAAAAGTAGCGATCCTCGCTCTTTACAACAATTTATCTCTGAAGAAGTCCAAAAAATTAGAGATAAGCTAATAAGCTTTTTTTCTTATAGAATTTTAGCAAAGCTCTAATGCATAAAGATTAAATATGACAACGGAAATTTCTTATCATATTGTTGATTTCCTGGTTGATCCTGATAAGAACTTACTGGTTGTATTAGAGCTTGGCGAAGCTTTGTATAATTCAAGCTATGAAGGTAGGAATCGTTTTAGCAAAAACGTTAATGAATTATTACTTCAACATCTACGTGAACAAGGTAATCTAACTTTTTGCTACCCACCGATAAGAAATAAACAAGATGCCAATGCACGTAACAAGCAATTTGACTTTGAAGATGATGAACCACCTGATTTTTCATATACGGGATTTGACAATAACCCTGCGAGCTTAATATATTTTCAACGACCTTTTAAAGGTAATCAACATTTTGAAACTATCCAAGATGCCAGAGAAAATACGCTGACAAGAGAACTAAATACCATAATAATAGATAATGTTCCTGATAGTTTGTTGATTTGTGATAGGGATAAGTTACTGTTAAATACTTTATTAAGAAAAACGGGAGCAGAAAGTCTTCAGCCATGTACTTGGTATTATGATTGTAAGATAACAGAGCCTTTTCAACTACCTGATAATATACAGCACTTCGTTATAAAACCCACCAATGAATCATTAGCAAATGGTTTTATAGTGGTTGATAGAGATGATTTGTGGACCGTTATTAATGCTATTACGGAAAATAATCCTTTGCTTGCCCCTGAAAAATATCGGCCTTATATCAAAAACCATCAGCATCTATTAATACAGGAATTAGTGACAAGTAAGCTGTTAAAGCTTAATGATGGTTTTCATAAAACCACAACGAGAGCTGTTTTTGCTGTTGTTCATGAAGAAGGATACAATAAAATAGATATTGTCGATTTATATTGGGAATTGGGTGAAAAACCTTATAATAGCGCAGCGCCTGAGGTAAATAGCGTTATTTTATCTGACGGTGATTATCAGAGCGGATTGGGAAGCACCGCAAGAAACTATTGGCCAACACCAATTTCTGATGATTTGACTAAAATTAAATCCTTGCTTTTAGAAAGACTTGAAAAACTTTTTGATAGTATTTACCAAAATGATCTCAAAGAAATGATTATATGGCTTAATCAGCAAAAGAAACCCACTATTATTCAGTATTATTTAAAGCATTATAGCCATATTCGCGTCAATCGACTGGACAAAGAGTTTATTGAAATTATTGCACAAGTTGATGCAAGTCTTGCCACGACTTTCTTAGTTGAGCAAGCGATGTTGTTTGCACTTCCTCATTACCTTAAAAATCCACAACAAGCTGTATTAAGCTGGTTGAGAGTAAATATTCAACTTTTAACTCCGGATGCATCTTTAAAACTAACAGATTTTTTGCAGGAACAAGAAGAGGCTATTAAACTTTTGCAATCAGGTGGTTTAACTGTAGATCCGAAGCGCGTAACAGTTATTGGGGAGTTTTTAAACTTGCTCCTTAAACCACCTACGGATATCCAAACTACCAAACCACAGCAACCTAGCCTTGATGGGGCAAAACAAGTTGTGGGAGCTAATAGATTTCACAAGCGAGCGTCTTTCTGATGCTATGGCTTAATAAGCAAATTTAAGTACAATTGCCCTGCTTAACCCATTGCTTTTACCTAGCCCCAATAATATAGTATACGACCAACCTATTTTTCTTTACCAAGGGGATTTACATGAAATTGCCTTCTTTAGGCACTCAGTCTTTACTCGCTTTGCTGCTAGGGCTTGTCTTTGGCGCTGTCGCATCAGAATCCGCTTTGCTTTTTGTGATTCCATTAGGAGAGGCTTTTCTTAAGCTCTTACAAATGTTGATTATCCCCTTAACGGTCTCCACTATCGTAGCGAGCATCGCCTCGCATGATAATTTAGTGGCATTAAAAGCGTTAAGTGTTAGGACGCTCTCCTGGTTTTTAATTACAGCAGTATTCGCCACGTTAATCGCAATAGCGGTTGGTTTATTGATTTCTCCAGGATTGGGAGATGTTAACTCTATTGAGCAAGTAGTATATTCAGCTCGAGTTATACCGGAGTTTTCCGATTTATTTCTTGATTTAATTCCTGGCAATCTTTTTGTGACCTTTTCGCAGGATAATATGTTGCCAGCGATTATTTTTTCTTTATTATTTGGAGTTGCTTTAGGATTAACTACAGCACATACCAGCCCACTGCGCACATTTTTTACTGATCTTAGTAAAGTGATGTTTCAACTCACCCGCTGGGTAATTCGCTGCTCACCAATTGCCGTTTTTGCTTTGATTGCTCCAGTTAGTGCCAAATATGGATTAGAAAGTGTTTTTTCACTGGGTTGGTTTATTTTTGCCATTTATCTGGCTTGTTTCGGTCAGCTCATTATTTATGGTGTGTTGGTCATGGTATTTGCAAGAATGTCGCCGTGGCATTTTTATAGTGCCATTTGGCCCATGATGGTGATGGCATTTAGTACATCCAGCACAATGGCCACCTTGCCAGTCACAATGACAACACTAACAACGCGCCTAAAACTTCCTGAGAAAGTGGTTTCCTTTGTCGCACCATTAGGTGCCACCATGAAGATGGATGGCTGTGGGGCCATTTTTCCAGTATTAGTTGCTATTTTTACAGCAAATATCTTTGGTATTCCACTAGGAGTTGAAGAGTATGTGTTATTATCATTGACAGCAGTAATTGCAACTATTGGTACTGCCGGTGTGCCAGGAACAGCCTCGATTATGGCAACCGTTGTATTAGCAAGCGTTGGATTACCACTGGAAGGGCTTGCTTTGGTCATTGGTATCGACAAAATTGTCGATGTGATGCGCACAACTGTTAATGCGACAGGCAGCGCTGTATGTAGTGTGTTAGTCGCTACTCGAGAAGAAAAAGGTCAATAATTCAGATATAATGATGGCCAGGATTTAGGATTACGAGGGTTTGGTTGCTATGTTTAAAAAATTACGTGGGATTTTCTCTAACGATTTATCCATCGATTTAGGGACCGCTAATACATTAATTTATGTTCGCGGAGCAGGTATTGTCCTTAATGAGCCTTCAGTCGTGGCAATTCGGCAAGAAAGAGGATCAAACGGACAACGAATGGTGGCTGCTGTTGGAGCAGAAGCAAAACGGATGTTAGGACGCACACCTGGCAACATAACAGCTATTCGTCCATTGAAAGATGGTGTTATTGCTGACTTTAACGTAACAGAAAAAATGTTGCAGCACTTTATTCATAAAGTGCACGAAACCCGATTCTTGCGACCAAGCCCACGTGTATTAGTGTGTGTACCTTGTGGTTCTACCCAAGTTGAGCGTCGTGCTATTCGTGAATCTGCTTTAGGTGCTGGTGCACGTGAAGTTTATCTCATTGAAGAACCTATGGCTGCTGCTGTAGGTGCTGGTATGCCGGTAGAGGCAGCAAGTGGCTCGATGGTTGTTGATATTGGTGGTGGTACTACCGAGGTCGCCATTATTTCTTTAAATGGTATTGTGTATTCTGCTTCGGTGCGAATTGGTGGCGATAAATTTGATGATGCCATTATCAATTATGTGCGTCGTAATTACGGCAGCTTAATTGGTGAATCCACCGCTGAACGTATTAAACATGAAATTGGCTCTGCATTCCCAGGCAATAGTGTACGTGAAATTGAAGTGCGCGGTCGTAATTTAGCTGAAGGTGTGCCACGTAGCTTTAATTTAAACAGCAACGAAATTTTGGAAGCATTACAAGAACCTTTATCAGGTATCGTTGGTGCTGTACGTGCTGCATTAGAACAAGCTCCACCAGAATTAGCTTCCGATATTGCAGAGCGCGGCATGGTATTAACAGGTGGTGGCGCATTATTACAAGATTTAGATCGCTTATTGATGGAAGAGACCGGGTTACCTGTCATTGTTGCTGAAGATCCATTAACGTGTGTAGCACGTGGCGGTGGTCGTGCGTTAGAAATGATGGATGAACGCGGTGGCGATTTGATGTCGATCGATTAATACCTCAGAAATAAAAAATGAGAGGTATATATGAAGCCCATCTTTCGTCGTGGTAATGCATTAGGTTTACAGCTATTTCTATTAGTAGGAATAGCTATAACTTTAATGATCGTTGATTATCATACCGTGTATTTAAAATATTTACGCCAAGCACTTTCTGTTGCCGTATCGCCTTTTCAATATGCTGTTCACATGCCTATCCAATTAGTACAACGTGTTAAAGAACAATTACGTAGCAGGCAAGCTATTTTGGATGATAATCAAGCATTACTAAATGAGCAGCGTTTATTACAATCAAAATTACAAAAATTAGCCGCTCTAGAGCAAGAAAATACTAGGCTTCGTCATTTATTAAATTCCCCGACATTATTTATTTCTGATAAGGTATTGGTCGCTGAATTATTACAAGCAGATGCCGATCCCTACGTTCATCGTCTGGTATTAAATAAAGGTGATAAAGATGGTGTTTTTATTGGCCAACCAGTATTAGATGCTGATGGCGTCATGGGACAAATAGTAGAGGTAGGGCCGGTCACTAGCGTTGCTTTATTAATTACCGATATTAGCCATGCATTACCGGTAGAAAATCAACGTAATGGTATGCGTACTATTGTTACTGGCACTGGATCGTGGGAAGAATTAGAATTAAGTCATGTTACGCCAACAATGGATGTGCAAGTGGGCGATGAAATTGTTACATCCGGTCTTGGTCAACGTTTTATTCGTGGTTATCCTGTGGGAGAAGTGGTATCGATAACACCAGAGGAAGGCCAAGCTTTTTTGCGGGTAAAAATTAAACCCGCAGCACAATTAGATAAAAGTAGAGAAGTATTACTCATTTGGCCACAAATTACCGCTAGTGATATGACACTATCATCTGAGGAAAATAATGAAGAAAACGCGCACGAACAGTGAGTGGTTATTAATTAGCTGCACATTTGTTATTGCTTTTTTATTGACGATTATTCCATTACCTCCCATTGCACAATGGTTTCGACCAGAATGGGTGGCATTAGTATTAATATATTGGGTGCTAACAACACCGAGCTTAGTTGGCATGGGTATTGCCTTTTCAGTAGGATTATTATTAGACGGGCTGCGCGGTGGATTATTAGGCCAATATGCATTAGTCTTTACTTTAATGGCATTTATTACCTTAAAACTACATCGACGTTTAAGTTTATTTCCCATATGGCAGCAGGCTGTATGTGTTTTTTTAATTATAATTGGCGGTCAATTAGTTGTTGCCTGGACGCGCGGATTAATAGGGCAGGCTCCGATGGGTAATATGTTTTGGCTAGCTGCTTTAACGAGTATGGTCTTATGGCCATGGCTGTATTTATTAATTAATGATTATAGAAGGCGGCCGCTATGAGCGATGAAGTTTTAATTAACGTAACACCACGAGAAACGCGTGTGGCGGTTGTCGAGAGTGGGATATTACAAGAGTTTTTTTTAGAAAGAGCCAACAGACGTGGATTAATAGGCACAATTATAAAAGGAAAAATTCTACGGGTACTACCAGGTATGCAAGCAGCTTTTGTTGATATTGGTCGTGAACGCTCTGCTTTTTTGCATGTTTCTGATATTGTGGTTAATCCACTTGCTGCACAAACGAGCATACCACCCGTTCCAGAAATCGAGTTAGATATTACTCAATTATTGCATGAAGGCCAAGAAATATTAGTGCAGGTTTTTAAAGATCAATTGGGCAGTAAAGGTGCACGTTTAACGACACAACTATCAATACCTTCTCGTTATTTGGTTTATATGCCCTCGTTAGGACGAATTGGTATTTCACAACGAATTACTAATGAAGAAGAACGTGAGCGGTTAAAAAATATTCTAGAAGCAGCTGCTCCCAATAATGGATGTGGTTTTATTGTTCGTACCAATGGTGAGGGAGTTGCTGAGCAAGATATTATTGCTGATGTGCAATTTTTATTAAAATTATGGGATTCGGTAGTAGTGCGCGCTCAAACAGTACCTGTGCAAGGTGTTGTTTATGAAGAGTTACCTTTAGTGATGCGTATTATTCGTGATATTAATGCGAGCAAGGTATCGCGGATGCGAATTGACTCTCTTGAAACCTATGAAAAAGTGCGTGAGTTTGCGCTACAGTTTGTTCCTGAATTAGCGGAGCGCATTGAGTATTACGAGGATGACCATCCTATTTATGATTTATATGGTATTGAGGATGAAATCCAACGATCGTTAGAACCTAAAGTTTATTTAAAATCCGGTGGTTCCATTGTTATCGAGCAAACAGAGGCCATGACAACAATTGATGTTAATACCGGTGGTTTTGTTGGGCGACGTAATTTAGATGAAACTATTTTTAAAACCAATTTAGAAGCAACGCAAGTCATTGGTAGACAATTACGCTTACGTAATTTAGGCGGTATAATTATAATTGATTTTATTGATATGCTTGATGAAGCACATCGCCAGGAAGTATTACGTGCACTTGAAAAAGCGCTGGAAAAAGATCCAGTACACACCTCATTTGGTCAATTCTCCTCATTGGGATTGGTGGAAGTAACGCGCAAACGTATTCGCGAAAGTTTAGAGCATTTATTATGTGAACCATGCCAATCTTGCCAAGGTCGCGGTTATGTAAAATCCGTCGAAACCGTTTGCTATGAAATTTTACGCGATATTCTGCAACAGTCTCGTACCTATGAATCAAAAGGATTTTTAGTATTGGCAGCCCAATCTGTTGTCGATATGCTATTGGATGATGAATCAGCGAGTATTGCTGAATTGGAAACTTTAATTGGTAAACCGATTAAAGTCCAAGTGGAGTCGTTATATTTACAAGATAATTATGATGTGGTGATGTTATAGTCCCTCTTATATACCCCCTCTCCCCTTGTGGGAGAGGGAAATGCAAGCAAAGCTTGCGAGGGTGAGGGGAAGCTACGAAGAAAGAAATAATAATTACCTATTTATATTTCTTCGTAGCTCGTTCCCCCTCACCCGCCCGCGCAAAGCCGCGGTCGACCTCTCCCACAAGGGGAGAGGTGAATTATTAAAACCGAGTAAACACCATGAAACGTGAATTTGCAGTAACAGCAGCATTTGAACCAGCCGGTGATCAACCGCAAGCTATTAAGTTATTGACGGAAGGAGTTAATAATGGCTTGATGAAACAAGTGCTGTTAGGTGTTACCGGTTCTGGTAAAACCTTTACCATGGCGCATGTGATTGAAAATGTGCAACGTCCTACCATGATTTTAGCGCCGAATAAAACACTAGCAGCTCAATTATATGGTGAAATGAAAACCTTTTTCCCTAATAATGCGGTTGAATATTTTGTCTCCTATTATGATTATTATCAGCCAGAGGCTTATGTTCCTTCCTCTGATACGTATATCGAAAAAGATGCTTCGATTAATGATCATATTGAACAAATGCGTTTGTCGGCCACTAAAGCCTTATTAGAGCGGCGTGATGTTGTTATTGTTGCCACGGTTTCTGCTATTTATGGTCTTGGTGATCCCAACGCTTATCACAGCATGATTTTACATATTATTCGTGGTGAAAAAATAGACCAGCGCTTTATTTTGCGACGCCTAGCAGAATTACAATACACGCGTAATGATGTTGAATTACATCGCGCCACCTATCGCGTGCATGGCGATGTGATTGATGTTTTCCCAGCGGAAGAAGAAAAAGAAGCGATACGTATTGAGTTATTTGATGATGAAATCGAGCAAATCAGTTATTTTGATCCATTAACTGGCGAAGTATTAAGACGCATGCCGCGCGTTACTATCTATCCAAAAACTCATTATGTTACACCACGTGATGCCTTATTAAGGGCGATTGAAGCGATAAAAATAGAATTAACCGAACGCCTACAGGTATTACGTACTGACAATAAACTTGTCGCTGCAGAGCGATTGGAACAGCGTGTACGTTTTGATATTGAAATGATGTTAGAGCTTGGTTATTGCTCTGGTATTGAAAATTATTCGCGTCATTTAACAGCGGGCGTACCAGGGGAGCCACCACCCACATTATTTAATTATTTACCCGCTGATGGTTTATTAATTATCGATGAATCGCATGTCACTATTCCCCAATTAGGCGCGATGTATAAAGGCGATCGCTCACGTAAAGAAACACTAGTAGAATATGGATTTCGTTTACCCTGCGCACTGGATAATAGGCCGTTACGCTTTGATGAATTTGAAAAGTTAGCACCACAAACGGTGATGGTATCGGCAACGCCAGGCCCGTATGAATTAGCGCATGCTGATGCTTTAGCAGAGCAAGTTGTGCGTCCTACAGGTTTAGTGGATCCACCGGTTGAAATACGTCCCGTACCTAGCCAAGTGGATGATTTATTATCCGAGATTACCAAGTGTACCGCAAAAAACGAACGAGTATTGGTGACGACATTAACCAAACGTATGGCAGAGGATCTCACCGATTATTTAACTGAGCATGGTATTCGCGCTCGTTATTTACATTCTGATATTGATACTGTTGAGCGAGTAGAAATCATCCAAGATTTACGCAAGGGTAAATTCGATGCGCTTATCGGGATTAACCTGTTACGCGAGGGACTCGATATGCCTGAAGTCGCTTTAGTTGCGATTTTAGATGCGGATAAAGAAGGCTTTTTACGCTCAGAGCGCTCGTTAATCCAAACTATCGGTCGTTCGGCGCGTCATATTAATGGCAGGGCCATTCTGTATGCTGATAAAATCACTAAAGCAATAAAAAGCGCTATCGATGAAACCGATCGGCGTCGTAACAAACAGGTGGCATTCAATAAAGCACATGGCATTACACCACGCTCGATTCAAAAACCGATTCAAGACGTGCTAGAGGGCGCTTATCGCAATCAAAAATCGACAAGCAGCAAAAAACGCTATACTATGGCAGGTGAGAAAGAAGCGATAGATTATAGCCACTTAACAGCGGCACAAATCGCACAACGATTGAAGCAGTATGAGCAACAAATGTTTAAACACGCACAGAATTTAGAGTTTGAACAAGCAGCTCAATTACGAGATGAAATTCATTTATTACGAGAGCAGTTAATCAAGCTCTAATGATTAAGAGGAGATAGTTATGTACTACATGGAACAACCCTTGAAAAAATCATCGCAAAAACCGAGCTATGTGTGGGATAAAAATTTATTCACCGCACGTACCGTGCTTATTTTTGGTGAGATTAGTATGGATATTGCTAAAGCGGTCACAGGCCAATTAATGGCTTTAGCGCATGAAAGTATTGAGCCTATTAAAGTTATCATTAACTCCCCAGGCGGGCATGTGGAATCAGGTGATACCATTCATGATATGTTGCGCTTTATTGATTGCAAAGTGAACGTCATTGGTACCGGTTGGGTTGCCAGCGCTGGCGCATTAATCTATTTAGGCGTACCTAAAGCACAACGTTATTCACTACCTAATACCCGATTTTTATTACATCAACCTAGCGGCGGTATGTTTGGTCAAGCATCTGATGTGGAAATCCAAGCCCGCGAAATCGCTAAGATGAAGACTCGCTTGAATAAACTGATTTCTGAAGAAACGGGTGTATCTGTAGAAAAGATCACACAAGATACGGATAGAGATTATTGGTTATCAGCCGAAGAAGCGAAGGATTATGGCGTGGTAGGAAGTATTATCCACACGATTACCGATATGGTGTAGAGCCATACAATCCTATGCCTACATTTGCATTTGGTTTACAGTACAATGGCACTGCCTACCGTGGCTGGCAATTTCAAGTTAACGTGAGTTCTATCCAAGCCGTCGTAGAAAGTGCCATTACACAACTGGCCAATGAAAAAATCCAGGTTATTTGCGCTGGCAGAACGGATGCCGGCGTTCACGCGATGAATCAAGTCATTCACTTTCATACTACAGCTATTCGCGAAGCTCATGCTTGGCTACGGGGTACAAACTCCTACTTACCTCGTGATGTCAGTGTGCAATGGATAAAAGAGGTTTCTAGTGATTTCCATGCTCGTTATAGTGCCACAGCACGTCGTTATCAGTATGTTATTTATAATCACCCGGTGCGTTCCAGTGTGTTGTATAATGCGATGACTTGGTGGTATAAGACCTTAGATGTGGATTTAATGCATCAAGCGGGTCAATATTTAATCGGGAAGCATGATTTTAGCAGTTTTCGTGGCCCGCATTGCCAATCTCATACCCCAATACGTTGTGTCCAGCAATTACAAGTACGTCGCTACAAAGACTGGGTGATCATTGATATCACCGCTAATGCTTTTTTACAGCATATGGTACGTAATATTGTTGGCGTTTTATTAGAAGTAGGGGAAAATGAACATCCCCCTCAATGGGTAGCACAGGTATTAGCCGCAAAAGATAGACGTTGCGCGGGACGAACCGCGCCGGCAGAAGGGTTATATTTCATGGATGTAAGTTATCCTGCTCATTTTAAGTTGCCTCGTTTGTCGGTTGATGATACCTTATTACCCTTTATCGCTTTATAGAGGTTACTATGAGCTGGTTTAAAAAATTATTACCTTCTCGGATCCGTACTGAAGTTGCAGACCGAAAGAAGAATGTGCCGGAAGGCTTGTGGACAACCTGCAATGCTTGTGCGGCCATTTTATATAATGCAGATCTTGAAAATAATGTTTATGTTTGCCCTCGTTGTGATTATCACCTTCGCATTACCGCGCGTAAAAGATTGGATTTATTCCTCGATCCTATTAATCGTCAAGAATTAGCCATGGATATAGAGCCTGTTGATAGGCTGAAATTTAAAGATTCCAAGCGTTATAAAGATCGTTTATCTAGTGCCCAAAAAGAGACCGGTGAAAAAGATGCCTTGGTGGCATTTAAAGGTTTAGTTAAAGGTGTTCCGCTCGTAGTTACTGCGTTTGAGTTCAGTTTTATTGGTGGCTCTATGGGCGCTGCGGTTGGTGAGCGTTTTGTTCGCGCTGCAACGATTGCTCTCCAAGAACGTTTACCTTATGTTTGTTTTTCAACAAGTGGTGGAGCGCGCATGCAAGAAGCTGTTTTTTCTTTAATGCAAATGGCAAAAACAAGTGCCGTATTAGCGCGTTTATCTCAAGCAGGATTACCTTATATTTCTGTCATGACAGACCCAACCTATGGTGGTGTATCCGCCAGTTTAGCCACATTAGGTGATATTAATATTGCCGAACCTCGCGCCATGATAGGATTTACTGGCCCACGCGTCATTGAACAAACCGTACGTACTGCATTACCTAATGGCTTCCAACAAAGCGAGTTTCTGGTAGAGCACGGTTTGGTCGATATGATCGTTGATAGACGCGAAATGCGCGATAAAATCGCCAGTTTAGCGCAGAAATTGATGCACGCTGAGATGAATTAAGTTAATTGGTGAAACCTTTTGTGGATCCCGGATATTAAGCGTATCTAAGTTCGCTACGCTCACTAAGATACGCTACAATTCCGGGAACCGAGTGCCAATATTGGGGTAATTAAAGTACGATGTTGGCCATACGGTTCCCGGAAATTACAGCTACTTAATGAGTGCGTAGCACGAATTTAGTGGCTGTAATTATCCGGGATCCAGCGTTATTATCTATCTATGAGCTCAGTTACCTTAACCCCCAGGAAATAATCATGCGTCTCCAAACTCTCCCCGAATGGCTTTCGTGGTTAGAATCCTTGCATCCTAAAGCCATTGATTTAGGCCTTGATCGCGTGCGCACCGTTGGTGAGCGCTTACAAATCATATCCCCAAAAGTCCCCGTCATTACCGTTGGTGGAACTAACGGTAAAGGCTCATGTGTTGCATTTTTAAGCACTATTTATCAATTAGCCGGATACCGCACGGGCGTTTATACCTCGCCGCATTTGCTGCAATATAATGAGCGTGTGGTAATTAACGGTGAAATGGCTAGTGATGATGCATTAATAGCAGCATTTTGTGCGGTGGATAATGCGCGTGGTGATATCTCATTAACCTATTTTGAGTTTGGCACTTTGGCCGCTTTTTGGCTGTTTTCTCAGCAAAAATTGGATCTATGGGTTGTGGAAGTTGGCCTTGGTGGACGTCTGGATGCGGTCAATATTATTGATAATGATTTGGCAATAATTGCTTCAATTGATCTTGATCATCAAGACTATTTAGGTGATACCATTGAGGCGATAGGATCAGAAAAAGCCGGTATTTTCAGGGAAAATAGGCCTGCAATTATTGGGGGCGATAAGATCCCCAATTCATTAATTGATCATGCAAAAAAAATAAATGCAAATTTATATACAATTAATAAAAATTTTTGCTATTATATTAATGAAGGCAGGACGCACTGGTCTTTTGTTTCAGGGAATAAAACCTACCAACAGTTACCGCCGGTGCAATTAAAGTTATCTAATGCTGCTGTCAGTATTATGGCAGTAGAATTGTTGCAAGAGCGTTTACCAGTTACTTTTGAGGTAATTTGTAAGGGTTTAGCACAAGCGCGAGTGATGGGGCGTTTTTGGCGTTTACTATCAAATCCACAATGTATTGTGGATGTAGCTCATAATCCTGCCGCAGCAAATGAATTAGCGAGGCAATTATCTTTACAACCTTTAACAGGTAAAACTGTTGCGGTGGTAGGGATTTTGCATGATAAAGACATAGTAGGTGTATTAAAGGCATTAATACCAGTCATCGATAACTGGGTTTTAGCCACATTAACCGGCCCTCGTGGGACCAGCGCAGCCCAATTAGGGGCCTATTTAGAACAATTAGGACAAGATAATTATCAACTTGCCGATTCGGTAGCAAAAGCCTATCAAGAAGCGGTAAACCAGATAGGTGTGACAGATAGAATAGTCGTTTTTGGCTCATTTTATACCGTAGCTGAGGTGTTGGCGATTGATAAGAGAGTTTAGGGAAGGTGGGCATTATGATAAACACAGCTTTTATGCAGCGTATGGTTGGCGCAATTTTCGTTATCGCTTTAGGGGTGATTTTTATCCCTTATTTTCTTGATGGTTCACCACAGGAAGCAAAAGCAACATTAATGTCATCAATTCCTGTGCCTCCACCTGCACCATTGGTAGCAGATATTCCACCAGCAAACCCACAACATGTAGCATTACCAAAGCCTTTTGAGCCCACTCCAACCACAACAGCTAGTGTTACAGCACCAAAGGAAATTACACCTGTATCTTCCGAGACTATTCCTGTTTTACCTGTCGTCGCCACACAAACATTAACTACGCCAGCTTTTACTAATGATCAACCCTGGACTATCCAAGTTGGTGTCTATATTGATGCATTTCGCGCGATGGAAGTAGAAAAACAATTGCGGGCAAAAGGATATGCTGCTTATCGTCGCACCATGCCTAATACCTCTTTAACGCAGTTATTCATTGGCCCTGAATATAACAAAGAAAAAGCGCGCACTATTGCTTTGCAGTTACAACAAGAATTACGTGTTGCTGCTTTAATTGTGCCCTTTAATGATTCATTGAAGGTTGCGTTGCAAAACAAATAGGTAGATAAATAATGAATTGGTTAGATTGGCTTATTATCGGCATTCTATTATTTTCTACGTTCATTAGCTTATATCGTGGTTTTTCTCGCGAAGCACTATCTTTATTAACCTTGGTTTTTGCTGTTTGGTTAAGCTTAGAGTATTCTTCTCTCGCTTCAGCGGCTTTAGAAAATTCCATCACTTCAGAATCTTTACGTAATATTATCGCCTTTGGTTTAGTCTTTGTAATGGGTTTAATTCTCGGCGCTGTCGTGAGCAGCATTATTGGCAAAGTGATCACCTTTAGTGGCCTTTGGGGTTTTGATAAGATACTAGGCATTATTTTCGGCTTTGCTCGCGGTGTATTGATAGTGGTGGTCTTACTGGTAGGACTTAACATCGTAGGCTTTTCTAAGCAACCCGTATGGCAACAATCCTTTTTAGTGCCGTACTTTAATCAACTCGTAATGAAAATCGCGGAGTTAATTCCTGACTTTATTGAACAGGAAAAAACAGAAATTCCACTTACGTTGCCTAAGAAGTCTTAACCGTTTTCCATAAGTAGAAGTAGAAAAGGGGGCATCACTCTCGCAGCTATCACGTCATTCCTCGCAGCCACCACGTCATCCCAAGCGTAGCGAGGGATGACGTAGGTTAATGAAATCTAGGACAGCCATTATTTTTTATACCGAATAAGATGACTGTCCTTTTATATTTTTTTAGTTATCTCCTGACCCTGACCCCGACGTTTTTTTAAATTTATTTTTTAAAGAAGGAGTAGCTGATGAATTTGCTCTACTTCTTGAAGAAATAGCAGCTGCTGAATCCTCTGCTGGGTCAGCATCTGGATGTCGGTGAGCCATCACTTTTTTGAGTTCTGCCAGTTGCGCAGCATTAGCTGTTGATTCTGCCCTTGCTCGCATTGTCGAGGAACTACGCTCTGCAACAACAGCTGGTGTCTCTTCTGATTTTTTACTTTTGGACTCAAAAAATAAAGGGAGCAGGGTCGCTCGTGTTGCAGATGGTCGAGCTGCTACTGTTACAGATATTGGCTTGCGCGTTTTAGAGCTTGATGCGCGCGCTGCCTGAGCTTGGTGCGATTTATTAACTAATCCTGCAATTTGCATCTGAGCACGCTCTGTTATTGATACCGAATGTCGTGCTGGATTAGATACTAATTTAGTCGTTTTTACAGGTGATTTTAAAAATGAGCTTTCACCGCTGCTCATAACTTGTGGAGAGTCATCATCTACATAGATTGACCAAACAAGTGATCTTCTCTCATCTGGTGAGATGGGTTTTTCATTGAGTTCATCATCCACTAATACGGAGATGTTCCTTGCTTGTGTTAAGGCTATTAATTTACTTTTTAAATTATCTAATTTATACCCAATTTCTTTTTGTTTTTTAAAAAACCTTTTAAGTTTGTCTGTTGCAACTATCTGTTTGCCTTTTTTAACAAATAATTCCTCTTTCCAATCTGTAGTTTTTTCATCAAACTCTGGACTCATCAAAGTGACCACAAAACCATCTAATTTTTCTAATAAATCTAAACTACCATTTTCAGTGAGTGCTTTTAAATCATTTTCTAATTCATTTTGCAAATCATGAAATTGCCCCATCGAAATAATACTCAGTAAGGTGTGTGATCTATCACGCACACTTCCAGTCAGTTGATAGCTAGAAGCATCTGTTTCAAGATAGCGATCGGCTTCAATAATAAGGGCATAAATTGCCTCTCTTCTTAGGTACTTTTCTTTGATATCTTTTAAAATTTTAACCCTAATATCTTTATCTTTGTCCGCCCCCATGGTCTCTAAAAATTTTTCTATCTGGCTTCTTTTTTCTTTTAGAGCCTTGATTTCGGCTTCACAATCTTGCCTGTGGTTGTTTATTTTCATTACTAACGTTAGGGCTTCAAGAGTTGAAAGAGTTTTAGCGTTAGTTTTAGGCACTAAAAAATTAAATAACCCGTTTACCAACCCAGTTCTTACTCGTTCGCTATTGATGATCTCTGTTACTCTAACTGATGGCATGGTATCGCTTGGTTTTATTGACAGTGTTTGTGGATCTATGGTGAGATTATTTATCGTGATAACAATGCCTTGTTCATCATAAAAAAGAGGTAAGAGTTCCCCTAGGACATCATCTAAATCTTTATTATATTTTTCTAGTAAACGATTTTCAAAAGACACAGCGTGCTCTAAAGTGGCTTTAAAGTTCTCCAAAAATTTTAGAGCAAGTGCATATTTTGATGTCATTAAAACTAACAAAAATATTAAGTCACCAGAGTCATCATCAAGCAATTTAGGCACATCTGGCTCAGCATTGATACCGAGAAAATCAAGTGTATCAGGCACAGCAACCTTTCTCTCGGTAGCTACTCTTGGGTCGTTTCCTCGATTATTTTCTTCTTTATTGTGTCTGCTAATTTCTCTTTGATCTGCAGTATTTAATACGACAATTTCTTCTTTCCACTCATTAACGGTATATCTACTAAGCGTAACCCTATCGATTAATCGTTGAGCAACTGGTTGTCCTTTGTCTTTACACTCCTCAATGAGGAGTTCATATCGCTTCACCAAAGCATCATACCGCTCAACCAATCCTGTCAGGTCAAAAAGCAAATTAACTGCAAAGGTCGCCTTGATAAGCTCATTATGCTTAGCCGTTAACGTTGCAACATCCGTCTCAAATCTTTCTAAAATTTTAAGGTCATTCCATTTTTGCTGTAACCCGGCACGGGCAATTGTGAATTCACCAATAAAGTCGTTGGTGGAGTTTTGAAGAAACTTTATTCTTCTTGAATCTAAGGTAGTTGGCATATCTTTTCACCTAAAACAATTTATAAATGGAAAAACGACATATCCATTCTATCGTTTATTTTACTCGGGTAGCGTTTGGACGCATTTGTCTTGATAACACTGCTTTTAGCAACAAGTTTATTAATTAATCACAATGCATTAGCTAGTTATGTTACATGAAATTGATGAAAAAGTGAAGTTTGAGGGACTAAGAATTAGAATGAGGACAGCCATCTTTTTGTTATTTTAGGGTAAGAAAGTAGGGGATAAGATGGCTGTCCTCTTATCTTATTTTCTGCTCTCAATGTAGCTTTGAACCCGCCTCGCTCTATCAAGGCTACGTTAGGGCAGGATTGAAACTGCTTGAAAAGTGATATATGATGTATATATCAGATGTCAATTAAGGTGGCTGTTATGCGTACAATCATTACTATTCCTAATGAGCAGGCTAAATATATTGATGCTATCTGTCAGGCAGAGCATATTTCGAGGGCTGAATTTATTCGACGTGCGTTAGAGGCACATCTTAAGGAGCTGCAGGATCTATCCAGTCATCTGAATGCATTTGGGTTATTTAAATCTAATCCTATAGATAGCTTATCGTATCAAAATAAAATTCGGTCAGAATGGGAGTAGTTTACTGATATGCGTGCTTTATTTGATACCAATATCCTCATTGATTATTTAAACGGTGTTGAGGCTGCAAAAGATGAAATCGCCAAATTTTCTACTCGTTATATCAGTATAATAAGTTGGATGGAGGTTATGGTGGGTATTCGTGATCCGCATCATTCGCTGACAGTAAGACAATTTCTTCATCGATTTTCAATGATATCAATTGATTTTGAAATAAGTGAATTAGCCGTAAAAATTCGTCAACAAAATACGATTCGATTACCCGATGCTATTATTTGGGCATCAGCAGAAAAAACAGATAGTTTATTGGTAACTCGAAATTCAAAAGATTTTCCCAGTGAATTACCATTTGTTAGAATTCCCTACCGTTTGTAGGCTATCGTCTGTACCTGCGAAAAACACACCAACCCAATGCAGCAGCAATAACAAATATCACGCCACCATGGCCATAAAATACCAATGGTGTTTTACCTTGCATTGCCTGCACAGTTGAAGTCAACGTTGTAGCCTCAAATTGTGGGAGTTGGTCGGTAACTTGGCCTTTGTCGTTTATAATAGCGGTTATTCCATTATTGGTGGCACGAATAAGATAGCGGCCTAATTCTAAAGCGCGCATACGAGCCATTTGTAGATGTTGATGAGGGCCAATGGATGTGCCAAACCAGGTGTCATTGCTAATGGTTAATAATAAATCGGCATTAGCTGCTTTAAAATTATCAAGTACCAGTGATGGATAAACAATTTCAAAACAAATAGCGGGTGCAATAGATAATGATCCTGCATGTAAGCCAGGTTGGTTTGCAGGTCCTGGAACAGTTGCAGGGAGTGGCAGTGCTAATACTTGTAATAGTTTGCCAAGCTGGGCTTCAAAAGGGATATATTCGCCAAAGGGGACTAAATGCTGTTTATAATAAATCCCATCGCCTTTACCAATAGCAATAATACTATTATAAAAATGCCTGCTATCAGCTTGATTTAAGATACCGGTAATTAATGTATTATCCACTGCATAGGCACCTAGGGATAATATATCTAATGTGGGCTTAACTTGATTAATCGTATAAGGCAAAGCTGCTTCAGGCCAAATAATAAGATGATGACGTTGTGATAACGCTGCAAAACTCAACTCCACAATATCAGCAACAATTTGAGCGCCGTGCTCACCAACCCATTTGATATCTTGTGGTGTATTAGGTTGTACAATAGTGACGTTGGTTAGATCGCCTTTTGGATTAGTCCAGGCAGCGAATGATAATAACCATCCGATAAGTGGCAATAAAATAAGAATGGTTATTACCGTAATTTTTTGACGCTGTTGATTTTCTCGCCATAATTTAAAAAGATATAATAATAAACCACTAAAAAATACCGTAAGCCATGAAACTCCATAAATACCAGTTAAGGGTGCAAAATTGGCAAGAGAGGTATCAATTTGACTATAACCAATAAATAACCACGGAAAACCCGTGAGGAACCAACCCCGCAACCATTCCCACAATACCCATAAACTGGCAAAGATAATGATATTTTTTAGGTTTACAGATGCTTTAGGGATTAATTTTACGAAGCTATAACAAAACCCTGCTGTAAAAACGGAAAGTACTAATACAAAACCGAGGGTAATTAAAGCCGCCATAATGATAGGCGTTTGTCCGTAGACATGAATACTGATATAAACCCAGGAAACACCAATTCCAAAATAACCTAAGCCAAATAAGGCGCCTTTCCACCAAGCTTGTTTAGAGGTGGTATCTTGTAATAGATACCATAATAACGCAGGGACAACTAATGCAATCCAAAATTGATTAAATGGTGCATAGGCGAAAGGCAGGGCCATTCCAGCAAGTAGGGGAAGGAGATAATTTTTTATTGTTGTTATATTCATAATTAGTAGTCTCAATTTTTAAACCAAGGCATCTTTTGGATCAAACGCATCACGTAATCCATCACCAATAAAATGACAGCAATATAATGTAGTACTTAAAAATATCGCAGGAAATAACAATCCCCACCACGATACAGACATATTTTGCGCGCCTTCATTAATTAAAACACCCCAACTTGTCATGGGTTCTTGAATACCAAGGCCTAAAAAGCTAATAAAAGACTCGGTTAGAATGATGCTGGGCACGGTTAAGGTGGTGTATATGATGACAATACCAAGTAGGTTTGGCAATATATGACGCCATAATAATGACAAGGTACCAGCGCCACTTAATTTGGCGGCATCTATGAATTCTTTATGGCGTAATTGCAAGGTTTGGCCACGTACAATGCGAGCCATATCAAGCCAAGAAATAGCGCCGATAGCGACAAATAATAAGATAAATTGTCGGCCAAAAAATGTCATCAGTAAAATAACAAAAAACATAAAAGGCAATGCGTATAGAATATCAACAAATCGCATCATAAAAGAATCCGTTTTACCGCCCAAATAGCCAGCAACTAGCCCATAGCTAACACCAATGAGTACGCTAATAACACTGGCAACGACACCGACTAATAATGATATTCGTCCACCTTCTAATGTTCGTACAAACAAATCGCGGCCTAATTCATCCGTCCCAAAATAATGTCCGCTACTCCATTGTGGAGGTTGAAAAATCGCTGACCAATCAGTTGCATCATAATCATAAGAGGAGAAATAAGGGCCGATGAGTACACATAAAATAATAAGCCCTAATAGGATACTGCTGATAACAGCAGGTTTGTGTCGCCAGAATCTTGTGGCGGCATCTTGCCATAAACTACGTGGAGTTGATGAGGTATTCATAGTTTAATATCGTATAGTTGGATCAAGCCAGGCATAAAGAATGTCAACGATTAAATTACATAAAATCATCACAGTTCCTAATAAAATAACTAAGCCAAGCACCGTTGTATAATCACGATTAATAGCACCTGTTACTAAAAAAGTGCCTAACCCTGGTATTTGAAAAATATGTTCAACGATCACCGCGCCAGTAATAATTCCAGCAATAGCTGGCCCTAGATAAGATAATACAGGTAGTAGCGCAGGTCGAAGCGCGTGACGTGTCAATACGGTCATTGTAGATAATCCTTTTGCTTTTGCCGTGCGTATAAAAGGACTATGTAGTACTTCAATTAAATTCGAGCGGGTTAGTCGTGCGATAACTGCAAGTGGTGGTAATGCTAACGCGATAACCGGTAAAACCATATCTTTCCATTGACCTTCTTGCCAACCGCCCGCAGGTAACCAGTGTAAAATAATCGCAAACAAAAAAATAAAAAGAGGAGCTTTAACAAAGTTGGGTATGGCAATGCCAAGCATAGTGGTCATCATAATAAAACTATCGAGAGCACTATTTCTTCGCCAAGCGGCTAATGTTCCTATCATAATGCCAAATACAATAGCTACTGAAATAGCGGTTAATCCAAGTTGTAATGAAATAGGAAATCCTTGTGCAATTAAATCATTTACTGTGTAATCGCGGTATTTAAATGAAGGGCCTAAATCACCTTTTAGCAGATCACTAAAATAATGAATATATTGCTGCCATAACGGTTTATCTAAATCATAAGTTGCCAATATTTGTTGTTGAATAGCGGGATCAAGTGTGCGCTCGCCATCAAAAGGGCCGCCTGGTGCTAGACGAACCAAGAAAAAACAAATGGTGATTAATAACCATAAGGTTGGAATAGCAACCAATAAACGCTTAATAATAAACGAACCCATTAACTCGTTTTCCCTTCAATCCACAGATTTTTGCTATAAGTATGTTGTAAAGGATTTTTTCCGGTATATCCTTTTACATACGGTTTGACGAGATGATATTCCGTTAATTCGTAAAACGGGATAAAAGGATAATTTTCTAATAATAGCGTTTGTGCTTCATTATAGAATTTCCTTCTTTGTGCATCATCAGGTGTATCTGCTGCATTATCTAATAATTGATCAAATTGCTTATCACAGAATTTGCTGTAATTTTGTGGGCTATCGCAAGTGAACAACTCTAAGAACGTAGTAGGGTAGTTGTAATCTGCTATCCAGCCGTTACGTGCAATGATAAAATCTCCCTGCCGCCTGCTACCCAAAAAGACTTTCCATTCTTGATTTTCTATCGTTGTAACCACGCCTAATGCTTGTTTCCACATTGAACTTATCGCTAGCGCAAGTTTTTTATGTTCATCAGTGGTGTTGTACATGATGGTTATTTTTGCAGGGTTTTCTTTTGAATAACCGGCCTCTGCATAAAGTTTTTTAGCCTCTGCTGCACGCTCAGCAGTTGATAAATTATCCCAAGAATAAGTAACCGGCGTGGCACCTTTAATAATACTTGGCAATAAACCGTATAAAGGTTTTTGTTGTTGGCCTAACAAATGTTGCGTAATAGCTTCTCTGTCAACAGCCATGGATAATGCTTGGCGTAATTTTATATTATCTTTTAATGGTGGTTTATCAAGATTTAAGGAATAAAAATAATTACCTAAATAAGGATTGATTTTTACTTGATCGCCTAATTCTTTTTGTAACTCTTTAAATTGATTGGTAGGCACGCTAGCCGTAAAATCCAATTGACCGGCTTGATACATTCGTACCATAGCCATTGCATCTGTGATAGGAAAATAATTAACTGTATCAATTTTAACATTGGCTGCATTCCAATAATGTGGATTTTTCTCCAATGTCATCTGACCATTTACCACCCATTTTTTTAACGTATAAGCACCATTTGATATTAATCGACCAGGTTGCGTAAAACCAGATTGCCAATCAGTAATGTTTTTTTCATTGACAGGGAATGTGGTGACATGGACGAGCGATTCTAAAAAATAGGGAGTAGGTTTTTCAAGAGTAATTTTTAAGGTGTGGGGATCAACAGCCACTACACCTAATTGCTCAGGAGGTAATTCTTTTTTGGCTACTTGTTGTGCATTTTTAATGGGAAATAAAAAGTTAGTATAAGGCGCTGCTGTTTGTGGTGCTAATACGCGACGCATACTGTAGACAAAGTCTTTTGCGCTAACAGGCTCTCCATTGGACCACTTAGCATCCTCTCGCAAGGTAAAGGTATACACCAGCCCATCTTTACTAATAGTCCAGTCTTTGGCAACACCTGGAGTCACATTGCCATTACTATCTTCACCCACTAACCCTTCAAATAAATCCCGTACGATGTTTCCATCCGGTACCCCGATAGACTTGTGTGGGTCAATAGTTTCAGGCTCAGCACTATTAGCCCGATTGAGTACAGCTGCCGTGGCATCAGTTATGAGTAATATGAATAACAATGTTATTACATAAATAGGCGAAGATATTTTCATGGTGACACAATTTAGTGATGATAATTGCCAGTAGTATAACGTGTTTGTAGCTTTGAGGGTAAGAGGTTTCATTGTTGCCATAGCCTCATCTATAGAGGACAATGAGTGATTCGTAATAATTTTTCTTTTGTTTTATTTGAAACAGGGGTGCGCTTTATGCTAAAAGACCTTTTTAGGCGACAATCATTATTTCGTCGAGCCTTTAGCTCATCCCTACGCTATTTTAAAGGTAATAATCCAGCTTCACCCAGTCAGGCTTTTAAAGGATTAGTTCAATTATCTGAAAGACTAGATAAAGCAGAAGTTACTGCTGCACCACCAGATGATCTACTATTTTACCCAAAAAATTTCACAATCAAACCTCTATTCAGACCAACTCACGAAGAGGAAACCCGAGCAGAACTATTTCGGCTTAAATATGAACAAGCACAGCAGTTAGGATTGAAAGTAAAAGACTTGCAAATTGAACAACTCCAACCAAAAGTAAAAGCGGGTTCGTTTTATAAGATAGCTAATACTGATCAAGTTGATTCTATGCTAATTACTGCTAGTGATGAGGAAGTTGCGATAGCTAGAACTTTATTTTGTATGCCAATTTACGCAAAAGATTATAGAGAAATTATCGCGGTTTTAAAATCGTATTGTGTATTACTCAATGTTAATACAATTAAAGAGTTAGTGGATGTTATTCCTGGTGGGATAGTTATTTATGTTATTGAGCATCCACGAGCTATTGAAGAGGCAAGAACGTTGCTTTATCTTGAGCATACCTATTTTGATACGCAAATAAAAGATGCTGATAATTTTGGCTACGAGGAAGTGTATGAAAAATTTTTATATCCTAAAGTGCGAGTTGATATCAATAATAAGCCAATAACAGCACACACCCAAGATTTTTTTGTAAAAGCTATCACTAGCAGTTATTCCAATAGAATTTTAGATATAGCAATGGGAATACTTACTCAACGACTACAAAAACAAGGTATCGATCCAGAGCCATTCTTACGCAGAACTTACGTATTAAATTTAATTGCAAATCCTTATAACTTTGTGTCCTCTTGGCGAAACAATTTGGATTGGCGTACCTCGGTGCTTATGCATCCCATGGTAGATACAGTATGGGGATTTCATGATATTGCTACGCGTGTGCTACCAAAAATTGATTTATTCCTTACACTTTTTCAGTTAAATGATAAAAATCGAATATGTATATCAGAAGGGCAGCGCCAAGCAATTATTATTGTTCCTACTACACACATTGATTATAATCAATGTGTAGACGCCAAGGGTAGACCAAGTTTAAATCAGGTAGCTGTAAACCTGTTAGGACATGGATTAAATCAAGCAGTAGACACATTACAAACGCAAGAACCACATTTTGTAGCAGGAGTTAATAAATTTTTTCGCGGCCAAATAACTCAACAAGAATTTAAACGCTACAGAGAAAGAGTAGATCATACTTATTTTTATAATTCCGAAAAAAATATTCCTCTTTGTGATCTTGTTGATCCCAAGCAAAGTCCTGATCTGCATCCCTATGCGTTAGTAGAAAATACTATAGAAGATGCTCATGGACACTGGGATTTATATCAGCTACTCTCTGGTCAACCTTTAAATGAGGATCCGAGTTGGTTAAATCTTCGTATAATAAAAAATCTTGAAATAAGACTAAAGCCTAATTCCGCAGTAAATGCCAATGAAGAGGAGGGGGAGGGGGCTGTGCCCTTTACCATGGAATATGAAACTACTATGGATTACCATCCTCTTGATTGGTTATATAGTGGTCAAGCTCATGGCGAGGATGTTTATATTGTTGTGATAGGTTATCTTGCATCATTTAATATAATGAAGAGATCACAAGAATTAATATTAAAAAACCCAGAATTATCAGCTAAACTTTTGCAACTATACCATAAGCTACTGTCTACCTCACCAGCAGAAATCGATGCGGGCTCTCAAAGATTAGTAGATATATTTAATAATAATGAATTATTTGGTATATATAATAATACTACTCCTGTCGTATTTAAATTTTTATCTGACTTGCCATCCGATTCAAAAAAGTATTTATCAACTTTAAAGCCCACAGATTTTAAATATATGGATACTTTACACGAGATAAGAAAATTACATAGCTACCCTTCAAAATCGGAGTTAAAGAAGATACCCGTATTGCCAATGTTAAGGTATGCAGGTTATGCATGGGGTGAGGAAAGTAAACTATCGCGTCAGTTTGTAAATCGATTTTATCGGGCTCATCTTCCTATAAACGAAGTGGTAGATGCCTGCTTGCCACTAATTCAAATCTTTGCAAAAGCAGCGTTGGAATTACTAAAAAGCACAGATATTAATGATGTATACTGCGCCAGTATTAATCGATATTTCATGAGTAACTATACATTAAAGTTACGAGCCAGTATTGCAGCGTACTATTCTTATCTACAACAATACAGCCTGTTATCTGATCCCAAGGTTGATCCCTTAATTTTTTCCGATTCCTACTTTAGGGCCATGCGTATAGTCCACCATGAAGATCCAAAAGAAAAAAAAGAAAGAATCGAAGAATTAAAACAAACAATAAAAATTGTTCGTCGATTTCCTCCTCCACCAGCTGAATTATCTGAGGAAGAAAAATTGCAAGCTTTTATGCAGTGCTTTAAAAATGCCAAGGAAATTTACTACAATGAGTTTATAAGAGAAAAAGTAGAGCGAGAAGCAAACCAAAGATATGAAGAGCGTCGTATTGCATCATTTATGGATAGCGGGTTAAGTAGAGAGCGGATTGCTACATTACTACAACAGCTATCAAAAGAGCTGGCTCTAGTAGACCAAGAGGAGGCGCCAAAGGTAAACGGTCCACGGGGATTTATAATGCCAAACGTTGATAAAAAAGCAGTATTAAGTATTCAATTTTACTTGAAGCACTCCCTAAGAAAAGTTCCAGATTGGAATAAAAATACTATGCGCCTGCTCATAATGCGTGAGTTACATGAAACAGATCGCAATTCGATTAATATAAACGATGTACCAAGAGAGCAATATATTGATGATGAAACTTCCGACAACGACAAGGATGCTGAAAGTGCCATAGTTGAGGATAAACAAGTATCTAAAAATTTTTCTGCCACAGCGCGAAAACCAAAATAATTTTAAAAGAGTCGATACTTCAGTGGCTGTCTTGATAGTCTACACTAGATTTTTCTTGCAATGATTAAAATTCGGTGTTGTTCAGATTCAATTCCGCTGGCAGTGGTAAGTTTATTGGTGACTTCCTCAATAATCTTACTATCTGCTTTCATGTCAAAATTTCTTACAGTTGAAGTTTCAGTTAATAAAGCTATTATGCCCTCATAGGTGTAATACGTTTTCCAAAAACCATCTTTAATTTTAACGTCATTAAAGTATTGAGAAAATTTTTGATGATAGAGTTGTTGTAATTCATTATCCTCAAAACCAATCCGTTGACCGCGCCAACCTTGATCATCTTTGCCAAATAAGCGCTTAATGTTTTCTTTATCTTTATTTCCTGACGTTTCTATCACTGCATACCCACCAGGCTGCAATACACGGAACATTTCTTGTTCATCAAAAAACGACATCATAGAGGTGACAATTGAAAAGGTGCTATCATTAAAGGGCAATTTACCTGCATGACCATCCACTACAACCATATTATTTATATTTGCCTTAGTAATATTTTCTAACGCAACTTCTCGCATACTTTCACTGGGATCCATAGCGTATATTTTTTCAAAATTTTCTACTAAAGGAATAATTCGGGCGCAGGTGCCACAACCAATATCCAATAAAGTGGTGTTTGTAAATGACGAGGCTAATTCCGCCAGAATTTTCTGTAAATTCCAAGGACGTTCAGTAGCGTCATGGCCACGAATCGCATCATTGCCATATCCTCTTTTGTAGGGAACAACGATCGACGGGTTGACTAATTGTGGTTTTTTATCTGTCATGGGGGTTTTCTTTAAGTCCTTATGGTTTACTTGTAATAGAGGGGGGCTCTCTCTACGTAGAGAGATAAATAAGTAATTACAATTTGTTGCTTCGTCGCTTTCCCCTCACCCTCGCAAGCTTCGCTTGCATTTCCTTCTCCCACAAGGGGAGAGGGGGGGCCGGTACCCCTGTTCCCCCATCAACAAACTAACAAAGAAAAAGCGCAGGCATAATTATGGCTTACTCTTTCATAATAAAACAAGGCGAGTGTCCGTATTTCGTTCTCTCGTTAGGCCGAACAATAGTGGTTGCTTAACATGATATGTTGCGATAATGGTTGAAATGAGTAACTAACTTAAAGTACAATTGTCTGTGGTCTTATGAAAAGTGCTTATAAATGAAGGGGTATTAAATATGGGCAGGAAACAAAGTAGAGTCAGAACTGGGGATGGGCACAACGGTACAAAAGAAATAACGACGTATAGTATAGACCTTACTATCCCTGAAGCGATACCCCCCAGAAATCATTCGGCTCCCGAACCACAACGCAGGGTAGTGATGCCTGAAAGTATAAATCAGCAACGAGAACAATTTTCCACCTCATCAAATAAACAGCCCAATGACCCTGATATTGATCTTCGAGTAGATCTCCGCAAAGAAGGAACCTTGTGGGGAACAAATTTAGTGAGAGAGGAACATTTTATAATAGGGCACGATGTCCCCTTCACCGCGACACAATTATTGACTCTTCGAGCTGCAGATAGCATAGAATTCCCATCAGAACTTCCAGCCACACGGAGAGCTCCCTTATGCATAATGGGCGATTTTGCAGTCATTTCTGGTAAGCACTCCTATCAAAATATGAGAGGCTATGAGATAAATCTTATTGCTTGTGATCAGGCGGGGATTGACTTTGCTAAAAAAACGGCAGGTAAACAAAATTTAGTATTAGTTAAAAATGGTATCAATCCTACAGAAATTGAAGCGGCTAGTTATCAATCTATAGTAGGAGCACCAAAACCGCGTTATACTTCCAATGCTGATCGAAAGCTCTATTTAAAAGCAGATAATGACAACGACATTGATCTTAACGCTTATAGCCAAACAGTCGCCTACGATTTTATGTTTGCTGCAGATGTTGTTGCTACCGATCCTTCGCTAGCAGTCACTGATGTTTTAAGCTTTACTTTTTCAACTTATCGTCATAATACTTATTATGGTCTATATCAAAAGCAAAAAGAACAAATTGCCAATGCATTATTAGACGGATTATACCGCGGTCTGGTAACTTATTTCCAAAAAGAGCAAGGTAGTGACGCTTACGTCCATCCCAATGCAGGTAAATTTCGTCGGTTTATTTTGCCGGAATTTGAAGGAGTTCCACAAAATCATAAAACGATTACAGCCATTAAAAAACTCTGTGCAGAGCATAATTGCACCTGTTATTTCACTAATGATGCTGTTACCCCACTACGTATTAAAGGAACAAACACGTTTGCTGTAGAAGCCGTTGCGGGATCTCTAAAACATTTAGGTTTTGCTCAGGGATCTAAAACCTTCAACCCGGTGTATCTCTACAACGCACCAACCGAAGTCGTTCTTCCCGTAACTCAACCTCAAAAAAGGTCGCCTGATGATATAAGTATAGAGATTGATATCACTAGGTTTCCAACTAAACAACAACAATATGAAGAACTTCAACAACGTTTTAGCGCTCAGAGCGCCCACCCAGAGAAAATAGCTGTTGCTTTACAAGCATTATTAGATGATCCTCACCACCCATTACGTAAACCACGCTATGTGTGGCCCTTCAAAACAGATGAGGATAATACGCTGCACTTTACTAAGCTTATACGCTATGTAGCGACACTGGCTCCAAATAGTGAGGAAGTCGCTTTAGTTATCGGTGCGTACTTAAAAGATCACCCAACCGCTTTATCTAAACACGATGGCGACAAGAAAATAGAAACTCTTCCCCGTTTTAGACGCGAAGGTGGCACACTTTACCGTGTAGAGGGGAATAGCCAAACGCCTTATTACTATGTAGATGGAAAAAGGGTAAATGGCGTGGAAAGAATGTATCAGGATTTAAATACTATATTTTCACATCGAGCAACGTGTAAACAAGATTACATTAATAATTTTAAAAATTATTTTAATAATAATGATCTCCAGAATGATGCAATTAAAAAAGAACTTTTTAATTTTTATCAGGGATTTATCACCGATAAAAATAATATGCTAAGAGAAGAAAAACCATTTTTTCTTGGCTTTTGCTGGGGCAATGTAGACAGTAATTGGACTCGCAGTAGTATTGAAATTTTAAATTTCATTGATAAGAAGCTTGGAAATGAGAACGGTGGAGCAAACTATGGGCATTATATTAATGCTAAAGGAACTGCTAACATTGGCATTAATAACCCAACAGTTGCTAACTCTACCCAAGTTCCCCAAGAAGAGCTTAGTGATCTGGCACAAGCCAAAGGAGTTTATGTAAACTCCAACAAATATAAGCTTTCTGGTGGCTAAGGCCCCTAACTGAAGGAGTTAAGCTAGTATCGGCTATTAGTTAACTGACCTCACGTTAAAGTAGGAAGATAAGTTGAAATTCTCGTTTGTTTCTTCGTAGTTTCCGCCTCTCCCGCCTGCGGGAGGGGGGATCGGAGATAGGAGCTAAGAATTCGCTTTCTTGATGCTCATTATCCCCCCATCAACAAACTAACAAAGAAATTCACAAAAGGCTCCATAATCATCGCAAGCACACCAGTTGCCAATAATAATATTAAAATAAAAAAGCCATAAGACTCAATCCGATCATAATGATAAGCAACTTTCGGAGGCAATAGGCTGCTTACAACGCGGCTACCATCCAGTGGTGGGAAAGGAATTAAATTTAATACCATCAATACAATATTAATAATGATACCGATTTGGCTCATCGTAAATAATGCAAAAGCAAAGTTTATAGGCTCTGGGTGTAAGCTTAAAGAAATACGAAGCATCAGCGCCCAAAAACAAGCCATAATAAGATTAGCCATTGGTCCAGCAATAGCGACAAGTGCAACATCACGACGCGGGTGTTTTAAGTTTTGCCAGGTGATAGGAACAGGCCTCGCCCAACCAAAAACAAAACCACCGAGCAACAATAAAACCCCTGGAACTAGGATGGTGCCAATTGGATCAATATGTTTAATAGGGTTAAGTGTTAATCGGCCTAACATGCGTGCAGTAGGATCACCTAATTGATTAGCAACCCATCCATGAGCAACTTCATGTACTGTAATTGCAAAAAGAATGGGAATAATACTAATAGCAATTTTTTGTATTAATGTTAATTCAAGCATATTTTTTATTAAATTCCTTTCGTTATGAGCGAATTTGCCCGTTACCAAAAACAAGCCATTTATAGCTTGTTAACGCTGCTAAAGCCATGGGACCGCGCGCATGTAATTTTTGCGTGCTGATGCCAATCTCAGCCCCCATACCAAATTGCCCACCATCGGTAAAAGCGGTAGACGCATTGACATAAACAACTGCTGCATCAACATGCGTTAAAAAATAGGAAATAGTTGCCTCATCTTCTGCAATAATAGCCTCGCTATGCGAAGAAGTATAATGCATAATATGGGTTACTGCCTCCTCTACGCATGTAACGGTTTTAATCGACATTTTATAAGATAAAAACTCTTGTCCAAAACTGTTTGGCGTTGCCTTTTGCAATAATGTATTAGGATAGAAATTCTGTAGTGCTTGATAGCTTGCTTCATCAGCAAAAATTTCCACCTGATTTTTAGACAAAGGTTCTACCAAATACCCTAATTTATCAAGACATTTAGCATGAATGATCAGTGTATCTAATGCATTGCAAACACTCACCCGGCGAGTTTTTGCATTATTAATAATGCGCCGCCCTTTTTCTGCATCACCGCTATTATCAAAATAGGTATGTACAATACCTGCACCCGTTTCAATGACAGGTATTTTAGCATTTTCACGTACAAAATTAATTAAATCTTGACTCCCACGTGGAATACATACATCGATTAATCCAATTGCATTAAGCAGATGGTGTGTCGCCTCACGAGCAAGGGGTAATAAATAAACGCTATTTTCATCAATAATAAATTCATGCAATGTTTGTTTAATAAGTTGCACCAATATCTTATTGCTGTGTTCTGCTTCTTTACCACCTTTTAAAACACAAGCATTTCCTGATTTAAAACATAATGAAAACACATCAATAGTGACGTTTGGCCGGGCTTCATAAATAACGGCTACTACGCCTAACGGCACAGCTATTCTTTTAAGAAGTAATTCATTGGATAATTGTTTTTCTTCCAAAGTTTTATTTAAAGGCGTGGGCAAACCACTTACCATTTCCACATCGTTAGCTATTGCTTGAATACGTTCAGTGGTTAGCAATAAGCGATCATAAAGCGGGCTTTCTTTAGCCATTAAGGTAAGATCTTTAGCATTTTCTTGCAAAATGAGCGTGCAATTGGTGCGTAATTTATTAGCAAGTGTTTGCAGTACAGCTTGTCGTTGTTGATCAGTAAGAAGCGCTAGACCATAACTGGCTGCTTTGACTTTTTTTAGTTGAGAAAGTATTTCTGTAGTCATTTTATAAAATCCTTTTCCCTCGTCATCCGCACGACTGGGAGATCGACTTGTTTTTGGGTGACTTAACCTCTCCCCCTGTGGGAGAGGTCGACCGTGCTTTAGCGTGGGTGGGTGAGGGGGTGATCTTTCTACGTAGTAAGAAGTTATAGGTAAAATACCATTTTTCCTTCGTAGCTTTGCCCCTCACCCTCGCAAGCTGCGCTTGCATTTCCCTCTCCCACAAGAGGAGAGGGGAGGATAACACAGTTGGAAAATACTCAAAAAATATGTAAATAATCATAATGGATAAATTCAGGTTGATCTTTTTTTCCTAAATAACTCTTTAAGCGATTAGTATCATATTTTGCAAGACCCACACCCACTTTTTCGCCATTAGGGCCTAATACCTCTACCAAGTCACCTTTTTTAAAATTACCATCACAATGTTCTATACCTATTGGCAAAATACTAATGACGCGTTCATTTTTTTTCAAAATTTCATACAATCCTGTATTGACAAAAATAGAACCATGCTTATCAGCAGTATAAGCCATCCATCGTTTGATATTGGATTTCTTTTTTGCAGGTAAAATAGTGGTGCCTAATGGTTCACCTGCTACCAGTTTAGTAATTACGGCAGGATCATCATTACTCACAATATGCGTGGTAATTCCAAGAGCAGACATTTTACGAGACATGGCAAGTTTACTCGTCATGCCACCTCGACCGTGAGTACTTTTCGCAGTGGATACTTCAGGCCAACCTTGATTAGGGTTAATTACAGGAATAAGCTGCGCATTCGGATCAGTAGGATGTGTGGTATATACCCCTTTAACATTACTTATAATAATTAATTTATCAGCATTCATTTGTGCTGCGATAAGTCCTGCAAGCTCATCATTATCGGTAAACATCAACTCTTCAACCGATACACTGTCATTTTCATTAATAATAGGAATAATGTTTTTATGCTCAATAATCTCATGTAATAATCGACTGATATTAAGATAATGTTGTCGTGTTTGAAAATCTTGCCGCGTTAATAATAATTGCGAAACAAGAATTTTATGCGGTTTAAATAGTTTTGCATAAAGATGAATCAGTTCATGTTGTCCCAATGAAGCAAGTAGTTGCTTTTCTCCAATTGATTTGCCAAATTCCCGCTTGAATAGTTCTCGTGCTATTTTTCGCCCAGATCCCACCGCGCCAGAGCTAACCAGTACAATTTCATGACCATCGTGATAGAGTTTGACAATTTGCTCGACAAGATTAAGCATAACGGATTCTAGTGGTGTGCCATCATCAGCTAAAATGCTTTGCGTGCCGACTTTAATAACAAGTTTCATGAAGCTAATTCCTTTACTCTAACTAACGCTGCATTTATAGCTTGCTGCATAAGATCGCTGAATGCTGGTTGTAATACGTTTAGCGCTGCTTCAGTTGTTCCGCCTTTACTGGTAACCGCTTTTACTAAACTTTGAAAATGGTGATTTTCATTAGTTAATTGCGCGCTGCCAATAAAAGTTTGCTGAATGAGGTCTCTTGCTACGGTTTCCTCTATTCCTAAATCGATAGTAATTTGTACTAAAATTTCTGCCAATAAAAAGAAATAGGCGGGACCAGAGCCGGAAATAGGAGTTAAGATATCAATTAACTCTTCTCGTGGCAACCAATGCATTTTACCTGATGAATTAAAGGCAAGTGTTATTTGCTCTTTTTCGCGGTCGCTGACTTGCTGATTGGCATAGGTTAAATTAACACTTTGTGCCACTTTTAGGGCAACATTGGGCATAACACGAATAATATGGGTAGCATTTGGTACACCAGCTGCGAGCCTCTTGATGCTAACACCTGTTAATAATGAAACAAGTAGCGCATGCCCAAAAAAACGTGACAGCTCAGGCGCAACATGATCTATTTTTTGCGGTTTGATTGCAAGCACAACCAGATCGGGTTTGAAATCAGCAGATACCTCTTGCAGGCTCGCCACAAAAGTGACGACATTTTCTTTTTTGAAATCGGCCGCCTTTGATAAGCTAGGTTGTACCACTATTATTTTTTGTAGTGCTTCATTATCTAACCAAGCATGCAAAAGGGCAGTACCGATGTTGCCACACCCCACTAATAGTATGTTCATGCTTTAGTTCCTTCGAATTCTGTTCAGGTGTAATTTTTAACCAATATGAGGTACATAGCAAGTGGGATAGCCAGTCGTATGCTATGTTTGCATAAAAATATGGCGCATCGTATGATTGGTGCAACTTCCAACCTTATGCTAATTTTTGTTATTGATACATCAATAAATCTTAAACCAATACCCTGTGAGCTAAAAATGACAGAAACTACCCCAATAATGCAGCCTGAAGATCTTATGGCCTGGTCAACCAATGCAGCACAACTGCTTGAAAAAACTCAAGAAGTTATGAGCCAACTGGTCTTGCGCCACTCCCAAATCGATGTTAGTCCAGCAGCAATGCACAACTTAGCGCATATGGGTGAGATAGCTCAAACCGCTATGAATACCATGATGACTCACCCTGAGAAAATAATTGGATCGCAAATGCAGTTATGGCAAGACTATGCCACGCTATGCCAAAAGACCAGTTTAGCTTTTTTAGGTCAACCGATAGAGCCCGTCATTGAAGCAGAGCCTAGAGATAAGCGATTCAAACACGAAGGTTGGCAGGAAAATCCACTCTTTAGTTTTATTAAACAATATTATTTACTGATGTCCCGTTTTACTAAAGAAATATTATCGCATATTGAAGGTCTTGATGAAAAAACTGAAATGCAGCTAGAGTTTTTAGGCCGACAATTTATTGATGCACTAGCACCAAGCAACTTTATTACTACCAATCCGGAAATATTAGATCTCACTTTTAAAACGAGAGGCGAGAATTTAATTAAAGGCCTTGAAAACATGTTAGAGGATATGAAAGGTAGTGATGGTCCATTTCTTATAAAAATGACGGACTTGGATGCTTTTGAAGTGGGTAAAAATGTTGCTATAACCCCAGGAAAGATTGTATTTCAAAATGAAATGCTACAATTAATCCAATATAATCCAACTACCGAGAAAGTAGCAAAAACCCCGTTATTAGTTGTGCCACCGTGGATTAATAAATATTATATTTTAGATTTGCGCCCCGATAATTCTTTTGTAAAATGGGCGACAGAGCAAGGTTATACCGTCTTTTTAATTTCATGGCGTAATGTTGATGAAAAGCAAGCACATATTCGTTTTGATGATTATATTACACTAGGTACCATTGCTGCCATGGATGCGATTGAAAGCATTACGCATGAGAAAAAGCTGCATACCGTTGGTTTTTGTATTGGTGGCACTTTATTAGCGTGCACCTTAGCGTATTTATCAGCTATCAAACAGCAGCGTGTTGCTAGCGCAACTTATTTTGCTACGTTGATAGATTTTGCTCAACCCGGCGAGCTCGGTGTATTCATTGATGAGACTCAATTAGATCAATATGAAGCGGAAATGCTTGAAAAAGGCTTTTTTGATGGACGCTCGATGGCTTTGGCATTTAATTTATTACGCGATAACGATTTAATATGGTCTTATTTTGTTAATAACTATTTAGCTGGAAGAGAGCCATTTCCATTTGACTTATTATTTTGGAACTCTGATTCAACTAATATTCCTGCAAAAGCGCATGCTTTTTATTTGCGCAGCATGTATTTGCATAATTTATTGGCCAAACCTGCCGGCATAAGTTTAAATGAGGTGCCAATTAATATAGAAGATATTAAAGTACCCGCTTATTTTATTTCCACCATACAAGATCACATTGCTCCCTGGAAATCAACGTATTCAGGCGCTTTATTACATAAGGGTAAAACCCGTTTCGTGCTTGGTGGTTCTGGTCATATTGCTGGTATTGTTAACCCACCCCATGCAGCAAAATATGGATATTGGGTAAATGAAGAGTTAGCTTCAACAGCAGAAGAATGGTTTGCTAACACAAAACAACATGAAGGTTCCTGGTGGCTAGATTGGAAAGTCTGGATCGATGGATTTAAAGATACATTAATTCCTGCACGCGTGCCGCAAAATGCCATTGAGGATGCGCCAGGAAGTTACGTAAAACGACAATTAATAAAAAAGATAAGGGAAAAAGATGAATCCTGAGATTGCTGATGAGGCTGTTGCTACTTTAGTTACCGTGCAAGACTGGTTGCGTTTTGGTTCAACTTTATTTGAAGAGGCCAACTTGTTTTATGGCCATGGAGCAGATAATGCGTGGAGTGAAGCAGCGCAGCTGATTTTGCCGGTATTGCATTTATCGCCGGATTATTTGCCCGATATATTATCCTGCCGTTTATTGCCTGCTGAAAAAAAGCAAATTATTGATTTTTTTCAGCAGCGTGTAACAAAGAAAATTCCTGCTGCTTATATTACTAGCCAAGCCTGGTTCGCTGGATTTCGCTTTTATGTAAACTCTCATGTTCTGGTGCCACGCTCGCCCATAGCAGAATTAATTGAGCAACAATTGTCTCCCTGGTTAGAAGAAATAGATGTTTTTTCTATTGCCGATGTTGGTACAGGTAGTGGTTGCATTGCGTGTGCTTGTGCTCATTATTTTCCAGAGGCACAGGTTGATGCGATTGATATTTCCGATGATGCGCTTGCAGTTGCACAAAAAAATATTTTGCAGCATGGTTTAGCAGAGCGTGTCCATGCGATTAAATCGAATTTATTCGCACAAGTCCCTGTTAATAAAACTTACGATTTAATTGTAAGCAATCCACCCTATGTAGATAAAAAAGCAATGCAGGCATTGCCCGCAGAGTTTCTAGCAGAACCAAACTTAGGTTTGGCTGCAGGTGAGGATGGGCTAGATATAGTAATTCCTTTATTAGAGCAAGCCGCACACCGATTAAACCCCACTGGTATTTTAGTGGTAGAGGTGGGTTTTAGCCAAGCCGCATTAGAAGCCAAATATCCTGATATACCTTTTTTATGGCTGGATTTTCAACGAGGCGGACAAGGTGTTTTTTTATTGACGGCAGCACAATTACGTCAGTTTTTTTAAAAAATACTGACCCACTTCCAACTCTATAGTTCTTTCCTTGCAAAAACAACGTGTACCATATTTTAAAATTTCGCCCAGAGTGGTACATTGGAATTGTATCAAAATTTTTACACGGGTTTAGTAGAAGGAAAGAGAAATAATAAAACCTTTTAATTAAATAGTATTTTAATAAAAGTAGTAAGAGCAGTTTCTTCCTAAACCTTTAATCAGAATTATGTAATTATAAGTTTAGGAGTACGGATTATGAAATCGATCAAAAATGTATTAGCTGTAGGTACAATGCTAGCCTGTTTAAGCATGACAGGTGTAGCATCCGCGGGTTGTTGTGGAGGTGGTAGTATACTTAATCGCGGTTTTGGTGTTCTTCATTGTATTAAGCAGGATATTGGTCATGCTATAAAATGTGCATCAAAGTGTGCGCCAAAATGTGCTTCACATTGCCAATCGCGCTGCCAACCAAAATTTCAGCCAAAATGTCAATCACATTGCAGATAATTAACTTGTTTTGATTACTTGTTAGTAAAGCCCTAGTGTAAAACACTAGGGCTTTTTTTATTATTTCGTAGCTTGCTTCGTGCCTGCAGTTTCCTTTCAAACTCCGCTTGCATATCCTTCTCCACCTGTTTTATGATGCATCCAACTGACCGATTTCTCAGGGGAATATGATGACTAATAAAGCCAATACATTGACTGTGGGTTTAGTGCAACAGCAATGGTATCCTGATCCATCTGAGCATAAAAAACACCTAGAAGAAGGAGTTGCACAAGCAGCTAAACAAGGCGCTCGCTTAATATGTCTACAAGAGCTAACATTAAGCCCTTATTTTTGTTCGCATGCTGATGTAGGACCGCAAGAGTATATTGAAGATGCTAATACAGGCCCAAGCGCGCAATTTGCCGTTGCGATGGCTAAGAAATACCAGGTTTACATCGTTATATCCATAGTGGAGCAGGGTGAGAGCAATAATTGCTATAACACAGCCATTACGGTGGCACCCAATGGATCAATAATTGGCAAAACACGTAAACAACATATCCCTAGTGGTGAGGGCTATAATGAAACCAATTCCTTTACACCAGGTAAACCCTTGTATCCTTTGTATGATATTGATGGGCATAAACTGGCTACGCCAACTTGTTATGATCAATGGTTCCCCGAGTTAGCCCGTGTTTATGGTCAAAAAGGGGCAGAGATTATTGCCTACCCAACAGCAATTGGCGGCGAGCCTACAGAGCCAGGCTTTGATAGCCAGCCGATGTGGCAGGCCATGCAAGTATCGCATGCCATCGCTAATAATTGTTTTGTTATTGCCACGAACCGTATTGGTACAGAAAGTATGGGTAAAGATAGCAATGGTCAAGATAGGGGCTTAACACTGTACGGTAGCAGTTTTATTTGTGCTCCAACCGGCCAAATTTTGGCACAAGCGCACAGGGCTGAGCCAGCTGTACTGGTTGCAACGTTAGATTTTAATTTACGTGATACCTGCCGACGTTTATTTCCTTTTTATCAACAACGTCGACCAGAGGACTATGCTCTTTTAGCACAAGGTCAAAACCCTGAGTTATTACCCAACCTTTATGGGAACCCTAAATAGTGGACAAACAAATTATGAAAAAGTGGAGCGTTGATAAAGCCAATCAAGTTTATAATATTCAACACTGGGGTGAAGGATATTTTGCGATCAATGAAGCAGGTTGTGTAGAAGTTAAGCCAAATACTATTGTAGGTGGCAAAGGGGTGGAATTAAAAGCTATTGTAGAAAAAGTAAAACAAGAAGGTCTACATTTACCATTATTAATTCGTTTCCCTGATATTCTACAAGATCGTGTAAAGCGTTTATACCAAGCTTTTGCAGAAGTGATAAAAGAAAGTGGTTATCAAGCGCGTTATACGCCTGTTTATCCTATTAAAGTGAATCAACAGCGCAAAGTCGTTACCACGATATTCAACACACCAGATGTACCTGTTGGCCTTGAAGCAGGCAGTAAACCGGAGTTAATGGCTATTTTAGGTTTGGTGCAAGAAAAACCCGCAGTAATTATTTGTAATGGTTATAAAGATCGCAGTTATATTCGCGCTGCTTTAATTGCACAGAAAATTGGTCATAATGCTTTTATTATTATTGAAAATTTATCTGAAATTGATGTTGTATTGCGCGAGGCGAGAGAGCTTAGTGTAATTCCAACAATTGGAGTAAGGGTGCGTCTTGCTTATAGCAGTGCAGGTAAGTGGCAAAACAGTAATGGTGAAAAAGCGAAATTTGGTTTAAACGCATCACAAGCATTAGAGTTAATTAATATCCTTAAAAAAGCAGGATTATTAGCTTCATTACAATTAATGCATTGTCATCTAGGCTCGCAAATTGCCAATATTCAAGATGTGCAACAAAGTATTCGTGAAGTTGCACGATACTACTCTGAAATGCGCCGTTTAGGTGCAGCGATTCACACAATCGATGTGGGTGGTGGTTTAGGTGTCGATTATGAAGGAACACGCTCGCGTAGTGATTGTTCCATTAATTACAGTTTAAAAGAATATGCCAGTAATATAGTATTTGCCTTACAAGCAGTTTGCCAAGAAACGGAAACTCCAGAGCCTAATATTATTACCGAATCTGGGCGCGCTATGACAGCACACCATGCAGTATTAATCACGAATGTTATTGATATTGAAGAGGTGGTGGGAGTAGGCGAGTTATCAGCACCTGCACCTGATGAACCCCATGTTATGCAATTATTGCGAGAGGCTTATCAAGCAATAGAATCCGATTCATGTACGGAGTTATATCATGATGTTGCTTATGCGTTGGCTGAAGCGCATGGTTTATTTAATCATGGTATGTTAACGCTAGAAGATAGAGCAAAAGCAGAACAATTATACTCTGCAACTTGTTTAGAAGTGCATAAACGCTTAGTGCGCTCTTCACGTGGACATCGTGAATTAAGTGATGAATTAAATGAACGTTTAGCCTATAAAATATTTTGCAACTTTTCATTATTTCAATCTGTCCCCGACGTGTGGGCTGTAAATCAAATATTTCCTATTATGCCCATTACACATTTGGATGAAGAGCCTGAAATTCGCGGTATTTTACAGGATTTAACTTGCGATTCTGATGGTAAGGTGGGAGATTATGTCGATAGCTATGGTATTGAAACAACACTGCCATTGCCAAAATATAATCCACAAAATCCTTATGATTTAGCGATTTTCTTAGTGGGCGCTTATCAAGAAATTTTAGGTGATTTACATAATTTATTTGGTGATACTAACTCAGTGCATATTCGTCTAACACATGAAGGGCACTTTACGATTAGTGAACCTTTCGAAGGCGATACAGTGGCTGACGTATTAGGTTATGTCAATTTTGATATTGAAAAAATAGTACTCGCTTATGCCGAGCAAATTGCTGCTGCTCCTTTACCTGATGATGAAAAAGCAGCGTTAAACTATGAATTACAAATGATGTTAAATCAATCCACTTATTTAGCAGAGCATGGATAAATGAAACCAATCGATAAAAATTTTTATATGCCTGCCGAATGGCACTCTCATCAATGCTGCTGGTTAGCATGGCCATCGCGCGAAGATACCTGGCGTGGTAATGGTTTTGAGAAAGCGCGCGCTGCATTTGCACAAGTAGCACAGGCTATTAATGAATTTGAGCCGGTGATGATGCTTGCTAATAAAGAGGATATGGCCCAAGCAAAAAATGCCTGTGGCAATCAAATAGAAGTCATTGAGGCTCGATTAGATGATTCTTGGATGCGCGATATTGGACCTACTTTTTTGATTAACCATGAGCAACAATTGGCTGGCGTTGATTGGATTCATAATGGTTGGGGAGGACTTTATGCAGAGCATCTACAAGACGATAAAATCGCCCAATTCGTCACCGACTATACCAAAGCCATTCATTTTCGTGCCCCTTTAGTATTAGAAGGTGGTTCGATTCACGTAGATGGTGAGGGCACATTGCTAACATCGCGTGAATGCTTACTGAATAAAAATCGTAATCCACAATTAACCCAAGCTGATATTGAGCAGTATTTAAAAGATTATACCGGCGTGAAAAAAATTATTTGGTTAAATCGCGGATTATTTGAAGATGAAACCGATGGCCATATTGATGAAATTGCTACCTTTGTTGCACCTGGTAAAGTATTAGCATTAATTACGCATGATAAAAAGGATGTGAATTATGTAGCGTTGCAAGAAAATTTAACTATTTTACAACAAGCAACAGATGCGAAAGGGCGAGCGTTAGAAATCATTACTGTAGAACAACCCGAAGCTGTTTTTGTCGGTAACGAACGATTAACCCTTTCTTATATTAATTTTTATTTAGCCAATCAAGGCATTGTCATGCCAAAATTCGGTCAACCTCGCTACGATGATGCTGCACGCGATATGTTATCGCAATTATTCCCACGCCATAAAATCATCCAACTAGCTGCAATGGATATTTTCGCCGGCGGCGGTGGCATCCACTGCATAACCCAGCAGCAACCTAGTTTGCTTTAGTTTCGCTCCTCACCCCTCTCCCCTTGCGGGAGAGGGGAGGGCGACGAAGCAAGAAATAGTAATTACTTATTTATCTTTCTTCATAGAAAGATCGTCCCCCTCACCCGCCCACGCTAAAGCGCGGTCGACCTCTCCCACAAAGGGGAGAGGTGGTTTTTAAAAGGAAATATAATACCTGTCCCCAATTTCATCTCTATTGCATAACCCAACAACAGCCTAGTTTGCTTTAGTATTGCTTTTATGCCTCATTGAGTTTGCTTGCTAAATATGTTGGCCTTTAGTTTTTATATATTAATTACCGCTATGAAAGATTTATTTACTAATGCCGAGTTAGAGCAGATGGCTCAACCAAATAATGATACCTATGGAAAATATGGGGTTTTTCAAGCTCAAATGCAGCTTGTCATAAAATACCTTACACAACCTTCAATTAATAAAAAATATCTTAAATATATTTGTTATATGTTTTACCATCCTAGCTTCTCACGAGATGATTTTTTGGGGCAATTAGATCCTAAACAAAAAGAATGTCTACTTCAGTTGAGTGATAACGAAATAGGACAAGCGCTATTGCCTTATTGTACTGAATCTTTTGCTATTAAATTATTTAAAATGTAGTTTATTTGGGACGAAAAAAAATCGAAATAATTTTTGCATTTCTATTGGGGCCGCCGACAATACTGCAGCTAATATGGAGCGATTATTTCAAGGTTTGAAGCGCAATAAATCTCTTACTGATTTGGTGGTTGATGATTTAGTCGCTAATGAGCATGTTTTCCATTTTCTTAATACTGTTATAACAGAGATTGGAATTAAAAAGCTTATTCTAAACATTGTTACTATTGCTTGCTCAGAGCATTATCCTCAACAGTTATTTCGATCTTTAGAAAAAAATAAAAACCTTGAGCATCTTCATATGTCAGGAGTTGGATTGGCTCCTTCAAGTCTAAAATCTTTAGCTGAAAGTTTAAAAACTAATGATACGCTTACTACTGTTAGTATTCGAAATTCTTCATTTGACGCCATAAGTCTCAATGCATTAGCTGATACTTTAAAAGTAAATAAAACGATTTATAATCTTTCTATTGAGCTTCATTCCAGCGTGTCTATAGAGGATGTTAATTATTTTGTGCAGGCTTTAGAAATGAATCGGATGATTTTAAGAGTACATATAGCTAGGCAAACCTGGGAACAACATCAATGTAAGGTTGCCCAGAAAATAGATAGAGTGTGCATAAGAAATCAAATTTCCCAAGCGCTATTAATCGGTATGAAAACAGAAGAACAAATTAAAAAATGGATACAAAACACGTATCAAATTTATGATCGTGAAACTTGGCCCCCTACAATTTTAGAAGAAACACGCCAGTCACTTTTCCACAGAAAAACAGCTGCAGCGCGGACTTTTGCTAACATGGTGTTTTTTAGTGATGGCTATCTAACAGTAAAAGAAGGTCAAGAAGCAATCCCAGCAGCGCGTGTCGCGAGAATAGCCAATCAACTCATATTGCCAGATTTACAAAAAGTTTTATCAAACCGCATGTGGGGACTCGGTGGTAATCATATAAGTATTTCTGATACAGAAGACGCTTTACGACATACAGCAGCTCGTTTGGGTTCAGTGAAGAAGAGTTAACATATTAAGTCTATTCTCGCTCAGGGTTGTAAAACCCTTATCACCTCTGGTAAGCTGAAAACTAAAGCCTTTGAGAGGCGTGCTAAAGGAGCGATGTATCATGAAGTCGAAACCTAATGATAAACCTGGCAACCAACCTCATCTTGCAATGACACCCATACCTGATTTGCAATCAGTATGGTACGGTCAATCCAAGCCTTATTTTTCTGTGTCTGCTAGAAATTCGCAGCAAATAATTCCTTATCATTTTTCTACTGGTGTTCAAAGACAAGAGGAAACGGGAATACCTGTAAAATTAAAAGCAGAAATTACACCGCGCAGTAGGGGTGCAAAAAAAGCACCTAAGCCAACCAATTTAATCATTAATTATGATGAAAAAAGACAAAAAACATTACTTGATGTAGATAGTCTGCATGAAGAATTGGTTATTGTTTTTGATCAACAAGGGCGTGTTAAATTTAACAGCATTTTTGGTGGTCAAAATAAAACATTAACACCTACAAAACGAAAAGGGATTGTTGTAGAACCTGGTGATAGTGTTGTTGTTTTTAATAAAGAACTTTATCAGCATCTGAATTTATTTGGAGCAAATCAACAGTTCGACGTGCGAGGGTTGGTCGATAAATTGGCATCAGCGTCTTCTGCTGATGAGGTATCACAGCGCGTATGGCGTGCCGCTTTTCAACAGCAACAAGCTAAAAAGCCAGCTGTTTATCAAGATATCATTTTGATAGTTGATCACATGATTAAAAAAGAAATTTTTGTGGCAAGGCCAAAAAAACTGACTATAAGAGATTTTATTGCCACATTTCCTGAGAGAGAGCAAGCTGCATTAAAACATGATTTGCAAAGACAGGGTTATAAACTGGATAGTGCACAAGATTTATATCGGTTGTGGACAGCCTATTCTAACTTTATTCCAGAGGTTAAAAAAGGAGTAAATACTAACTTACCGTTTTTTTATAGCAAACGTGTCAGAAATAAATTGCAAAGTGCTGATTATATAAAAGGAAAAAATATAGAATATTTTGTTAACTTTTATATAAAACAACAATTTTCTTATACAAGTGAGGATTGCGCTGTTTTGTTAAGAACGTTTAAAGCGCTTGGCTATGATACAACATCTCCTAAAGATTTAGAACGGTTGGCTGCTAATTATCAACTGCAAGAGAATGCGGTTACTCATCAAGCTGTTTGGAAATGTTTGCCAGTTGGTCGAAAAACGACAGAAAAATTTTTAAGATTATTTTTATCCGATATGATTGATTTAAGTAAGCTAGAAAAAGAATACGATCCTAATGAAGCTAAATCTGATTTAGCATTTTTAAGAGAAATCACGGGTACGGATTATTGTATGCCTTGTGAACGATTCCTCGATGCGATTTATCATCCGCAAGCTGTTAATGATTATGGTGCATCGATGGTTGTTCGCGTGCCTGATTTTCGCTTTACGGAATTACTGCGCGTATTGGTCGAAAATAGAGCGAGTGATGAGGCTGTGATTCTATCAAAAATCACAGCGGCATTGGTTGATAGTGATAATATTATTCATGACATTGATGAGGCGTTACACACGCTTAATAATGAAAAAATATATGATGAGGCCACCTTATTAGCTGTAGGAAAACGCGTATTGATCACTGTCGTTCAATCAAGATTAGCTGATAATGGTAATGAAATACAATTTGCTGCTAATGACGAGGTTGGGGTTAAGCAAGTACTTGATGATAGAGTGCATAAAATATTAGGTAAAGCGTGTAATCCTTTTGATGCAGAAAAATTTCATCAAAAACATCGCAATCCAAAATTGGATTATTGGTCTGGTATTACTTTAACGGCAACAACCAAGAAAATGGTGATGGATCTTGGTGAGCAATTATTAAAAGAATTATTGCAAGCGGTGGATCAGGTTGAATCGTCAGGCCAAAAACTGCAGATTTTACGAGAAGCCAAACATCATTGGTTATTTAGCAATAATTACTCTACTACTTGGATTGCAACGGGGAATGGACGAACACCGGCAATGAAGGTATTAGATAATAAAATAGCTGGGCTACAAGCACCTGTAGAGCTAGGAATTCCGTTGATTGCAGGATGGAAAAATCCATTGCGGATGGGTGTAGTGCGATGAGCTCTCACATCTCCCCTTGTGGGAGAGGGGTAAGTTAGGATCATCGAGGCCTAAAACTCTTAAGAAGTTCTTGTCCTGCATCTGTAGGCTTGGCGTCAGTTATTTTTGAATTCCTTTCAGTAATAATAAATACATCTTTTAGTTTATCAGCACTAGTTGGGCTCCAGAAAATGGACTTGATTGCATGAAGCGATTGATGTGTAGAAAGCTTGTCTTTAGCAGCTTGTAAATCACCTAAAAAATCAGCTTTAGTATATTCCTTATCAACTTGACCTGCTTTTTTATAAAGAGTAGTTTCCAGTGTTCGTAAGGCTGAACCTTTTTGAGGAGGTGCTGAAGCCGCGACACTACCACTTCCCAGCTCATCTTCACCTGGTAAACGAACAACTTGCTGTCCGATGAGGACAATTAATATTCGCAAGTATTGCTGAGCTAAAGAAAGTGATTGAGTGATTGGCGCATTTGATGTCGAGCCCACCATTCGTGACGAACTTGCAGTTGCAGATGACGATGCTGCTGACAAAGTATCAGGCGCTGCTGATGCTGACATGAGCGCACCTTTTGGCTTTTCAACCGCTTGAAAAGGATGAGCTCCAAAAACAGCACAAGATTCATTAAATACGACAATAAGTTTATCCAACATTTGCTCTGAGAAAATGATATGAAATTTGTCACCTATCGGAGAGACTAATGCCATGGCTAAGTTAGGATTGTATGAATCTGACCGATACGTTCTAGTCAATACACCGAATAAAACATTCAATTTTCTCAATGCATCGTTAGCTGCTTCTTTGGTATCAAATACATACGAATAATAGATTGTCGGGTTTTCATCATCGGTTGCTGCCATGCCTATTTCTAAGCAACCAGCGATGTCCATTTTATCTTGTTTCAAGAGTTCTATGGTATCTTGTGGTAAATCCTTGTTATGAATAGGATGGTTATGTATTATTTTATAGCCCAAATGTAATGCGCTAAAAATAAATTGTTGATAATAAGATGCTAATCGGTTTTCTTTTGTCATCCCATCCCTAATAGCATTTAACTGTAAAAGAGCATTATCAAGATAAGCGGATTTAGTTGAGGTATTGCCATCGCATAATACGACACGAACACCGTAAGCTGCGGCTACCATACAATTAGAAATACTGTCTTCAAAAAATACGACAGCGTTATAGGGAATAGGCTGCGAATCTTTATTTCTTGTAGTCACTTCTGCAAGGATCTCATCAAGAAACGGCATCTTACCAAGAAATTGAGAGCGGTCTGTAAGGTCATTAGGTGTTAGCGTAACACCCTCTATAAGCTGATAGTGTGTATCGAGAAGTGGGCGAGTAGGCATACCAGCCTTAATAATTATTTGTTGTAATTCATTTGGAGTGAAACCAGCATTTGATAGCGTAGCCGAAATCACACCATGATTTACCCCGTTGACAACACCTTGAAAGCTATGGAAAGAGGCAACACCTACAACAGTATCAGGCTGTGCTAATGCTTTGCGATAGGTTTTCACAAGTTTTTCTTGCTGTTTAATGTTAATTTGTAAACCAAATGTAGATTCTTTTTGTTGAAGGGCGGGGAATGTTCGCCAAAAGTCATTTGAACCTAAAGCCGAAATCATTACTAATAAGTCATCAGTTGCATATTGACGAGGAGTATTTGTGACTTCACTGGTTGTTGGGTTTCTAGTTTGTACATTTTTTGTTATATAGTAATTACCTGTTTTTTTAATAGTTCGAAGCTGCTTAATAATACCGCTAACCCCAAACTTATTTTTACAATAGGTCTCAAGAGCTCGTCTTAAATCATCCTGTTCTGGTGAATCCAACAGTTGATTGAATGCACAATTTACATTGCCGCCTTTCACCATTCCTAGAAAGCCATATATTTTATTAGGGGAATGTTCCGCGGAAATGGTGCTATCGAAATCGCCAACTAATACTTTTGAAACTTTAGGCATGATTTACTCACTTTTACTGAAATTCTTTAAGGATAAGCTTGAAGGTAACTATTTTATTAGAAAGTAATTAGTTTGTCAACTAGTTTATGGTATGCGTAGTCCTGATGTAGCGCAGCGGAATCAAGGAGCAGGTTTTATGAATGAAGATTGGATCCTTGATTCCGCTGCGCTATATCAAGGCTACATTTTTTCAAAATCATCTACAGCAATTATTTCCAAATACAACTCTCTTGCTTGTAATAATTGTTGATATTCATCATCCGTAATAATGCTCTCACGCAATGCGATTTGGAATTGATGCTCAATGCTCATAGCATCCTCAAGCTCTAATCGACCTTCTTTTTGAGCTGCATGTATTCGTTGATATAAAGGTTCAGCAGCAATAATAACAGGTAAGGCTGCCTCTAATTGACCTATGGGATTATTGGGTACATCCGCTAAATAAACACCTTTAGCTAACCTATCGCGAGTCGATGTAGCTGACATCAATAAATTAGCGACTTTTTCTTTTAATTTATCACTAGGCTCACGCATAGCACTGCCAAGAGGCATAATAAGCGCTCGCATAAATCGACTTGTCCAACGGTGAGGGAAATTATTAAATAGGCTAATAAATCGTTGTTCAACTTGGTATAACATATCTTGCAATACAAAGTTAATTAACGGTAAATCTTCAACTGGTTCACCCTCATCATTAAATCGTTTTAATACACAACTTGATAGATACAATAAACTTAAGATATCACCCAAACGCGCACAAATTTGTTCACGTCGTTTTAATTGTTTGCCAAGCGTTATCACGGTAATATCAGTCACTAACGCAAAGGCACTGCAATAACGATTAATACGGCGATAATAGCGCTGTAATTTACGGTGAGTGCCCCTGGTATAAATCAGATAGCCTTGCGTTAAAGCAAGTAATGGTGCGCGCAATAAATTACTTATAAAATAACCAACATAACCAAAAAACGCCTTATCAAATTGCGTCAATCCTTCTTTGTAATTTTTATTATCGGCAGCTTTGACCAGCGAGGCTAAATAAGGATGACAACCCATTAAACTTTGGCTGAAAATAATCACATTACGCGTTAATATATTTGCGCCCTCGACAGTAATACTAATTGGCGCACATTGATAATTTCTCGCTAGATAATTACGAGGGCCAATACAAATCCCTTTACCACCATGAATATCCATCGCATCATTCACTGTCTTACGGCATTGTTCGGTAACATGGTATTTTACAATTGCAGAGGCAATCGCTGGTTTTAACCCAGCATCAACAGCGCTCGCGGTCATAATGCGCGCTGCTTCGGATACATAGGTATTTCCCGCCATACGCGCTAATAGAACTTCAACACCTTCAAAATAACCAATTGGCAAACCAAATTGTTGACGAATACGGGCATAAGCACCGCTTGCAATAGTAACTGCTTTGGTTGTGCCAGCAGAGCTTGAGGGTAATGAAATAGCGCGCCCTGTAGCAAGACATTCCATTAACATTTGCCAACCATGACCAATTTTTTCCGCGCCACCGATAATATAGTCAAGCGGAATAAATACATCATTACCTTGCGTTGGGCCATTTTGGAAAACGGCGCTTAATGGTAAATGACGTCGTCCAATAGTAACGCCTTTAGTATTAATGGGAATTAATGCACACGTAATTCCTCTATCGGTAACATGGCTTAATAGGTGATTGGGATCATATAATTTAAATGCAAGCCCTAGTACAGTGGCAATAGGAGCAAGCGTAATATAGCGTTTATTCCAATTTAAGGTAATACCAATAATTTCTTGGCCATTAATTTGTTTGGCAGTAATAACTCCATAATCAGGAATTGCAGTAGCATCAGATCCTGCCTCTGGATTTGTTAATGCAAAACAAGGAATTTCCTCACCACAAGCGAGCTTTGTTAAATACTGATCTTTTTGTGCTTGCGTGCCATATTGCATAATTAATTCGCCAGGACCTAATGAGTTTAATACGGCGATGGTTGATGCGACGCTAATACTGCGTGGTGTTAATTTGGCAATAATTTCAGAATGAGCAAGTGCTGAAAATTCTTTACCACCGTAGGCTTTTGGTAATACTAAACCAAAAAAACCGTGCGTTTTTAAAAAGTCCCAAATAGTAGGTGGTAAATCATGGAGTGTATGGGTGATATTCCAATCGTCAATTAATCCACATAATTCCTCAACCGGTCCTTCAATAAAAGCACGTTCCTCAGCAGATAATTGCGGAATAGGGTAGTTGTGTAATCGCGACCAATCCGGACGACCGCGAAATAGCTCCGCTTCCCACCACGGATCGCCGATTTCTAATGTTTCCTTTTCTGACTGAGAAATGGATGGTGCCAGCTTTTTATAGAGTTTAAACAACCGTCGACTAAACAGCTGATAGCGTATTATCGGAGTATTAAAAAAGAGTAGTGCCGCCAAAGCTAGCCAAAAACCGATGATTATGTTGGGGTTAATGGGGGAAAAATGGCTTGCCAATACGCCAAAAGCAGCAAGACCAATAGTAAAGACGTAAAGAGAAGCATTCTTGTAGATGAGAAATATAACGGTAATTATAAACAATAACACCCAAAGCTGGGTCATAATGGGTTTTCTCCATGGCAAGCTTGTGTTTTAATAAGCACGGTGGAATTTACAAGGGTTAGAGCCTGAGTGTAAATCTTACCGTAATAAGGCTATCTTGTTATTGATAGCTTAGCAAGCAAAGGAGAATATAATGCGCCACTTACTATCCGTACTTTGTCTTTTATTAGCGTTTAGCATGGAGAGCATAGCTGTTGCCTCTACAGAGCAGGCTCTATCACCGGTAGGACGTTGGGTAACAATTGATGATGAAACGGGTAAGAAACGCTCCTGGGTGGATATTAGTGAGACTCCAGAAGGTACCCTAGAAACTCGCATAGAAAGAATATTTGCCGTTAAAGAAGGTGAGGAACCAAAACGTGTATGCGATGTGTGTGAGGGCGATTTCCATAATAAACCCATCGTCGGAATGCGTATTATGTGGGATATGAAAAAACACAATGATAGCTCATGGTCAGATGGCTATGTCCTAGACCCACATAATGGTAAAATCTACCATTGCCAATTACGAATGAAAGATAAAAATCATTTGGAAATAAGAGGTTATGTCGGCTTGCCGCTTATTGGTCGTAGTCAAGAGTGGGTGCGGTTATAACAATAGAAGAGTACATCAAGGTTAAGGACTTTGTTTGATGTTGCGCCTGGATCCCGGATATTAAGCATATCTAAGTTCGCTACGCTCACTAAGATACGCTACAATTCCGGGAACCCTGCTACCTATATCTGACCAACGGTTCACGGAAATTATTGCCACTTAATGAGTGCATAGCACAAATTTAGTGGCAGTTATTATCCGGGATCCAGATGCGGATTATCAGAGTTAAATTGTCCTTAGTGATTTATGAGGTTAATAAATATGTTAGTTTTTAAGCAAGTCAAGGACGCAACAACAGGAAAATCATGGATCGAAACTCCTCTGCAAGGTAAAACATTACTGAATTCTGCTTTATTAAATAAAGGAACAGCATTTACGCTCGAAGAACGTGATCAATTTAATTTATTGGGTAAATTGCCCTCACGCGTTGAAACACTTGATGAACAAGTAGCGCGAGCTTATGAACAATATCGTCGTTATAAAAATGATTTAAGCCGTAATATTTATCTTAATAATTTGCGTGATCGTAATGAAACGTTGTTTTATCGTTTATTAAACGAACACGCAACAGAAATGATGCCGATTATTTATACGCCTATCGTAGGTACAGCTGTTAAAGAATATAGCCGTGAATTTCGTGGTCCGCGTGGGTTATATATTACTTATCCTGATCGCCATCGCATTGATCAAATTTTACAAAATCGTACCCACCCTGAAATTCATTTAATTGTAGCAACCGATGGTGGTGGCGTATTAGGTATTGGTGATCAAGGTATCGGCGCTATGGATATTCCTATCGCTAAATTAATGGTTTATACCTTATTCGGTGGCATTCATCCTAGTGCTACTTTACCTATTATGTTAGATGTAGGTACTAATAACGAAGAATTATTAAATGATCCCTTATATTTAGGTTGCCGTCATCCGCGCATTAGTGATGATCAATATGATGAGTTTATTGATTTATTTATGAAAGCCGTGCGAAGACAATTCCCCCAAGCATTTTTACATTGGGAAGATTTAGGCCAACGCAACGCGCATTTATTATTGCAACGCTATGGTCATACGGATTGTAGTTTTAATGATGATATTCAAGGCACTGGTGCTGTTACTTTAGCGGCATTAACTGCTGCGGTAAAATCAATAGGTCAAAAATTAACGCAACAACGAATTGTAGTTTTTGGTGCCGGTTCTGCAGGTATGGGAATTACCGAGCAAATTACCACTGCATTACAAGTGGCAGGATTAACTCCAGAGCAAGCGCGTGGTTGTTTTTGGTTGGTTGATAGACCTGGGTTATTAACCAGTGATATGTCGCAATTAACCTCTGCACAAGTAGGATATGCACGTAAACCAGAAGACGTTGCGCTGTGGAATCGTGATATTACTGGCATGATTGATTTAGCAGAAGTAATTCATCATGTAAAACCCACAGTATTAATTGGTTGCTCTACAGTAACAGGTGCTTTTCATGAAGATATTGTACGTGAAATGGCAAGCTATTGTGAAAGACCTATTATTTTCCCTTTATCAAATCCTACTGAGCGTGCAGAAGCAAAACCCCATGATTTAATTGCTTGGACACAAGGTCGCGCTATTATTGCTACGGGTAGTCCGTTTGCTGATGTTATTTGGCAGAATAAAGTGATCCGCGTACCGCAATGTAATAATGCCTTGGTATTTCCAGGAATTGGCTTAGGTGTTTTGGCAGTTCGTGCCAGTTATTTATCGGAAAAAATGATTTGGGCTGCGTGTGAAGCTATTGCTGATTGTGCGCCGATTAATCAGTACAGTCATGCGCCGGTTTTACCTTTCTTGGGTGATGCGCGTGCGCTATCACGCATTGTGGCTGTTACTGTGGCGAAACAAGCGGTTAAAGAAGGTTTGGCGAGAGTGGATGTGGCAAATGATAAAATGGTTGATGAGTTGGTTGATGCTTTGCGTTGGCAGCCAGAATATTTGCCGTTTAGGGTGAGTCAGGGGTAGGGTTTAAGAAAGTGGTTAATTTATAGATCCTGCGAAGCCCCTCACCCTCGCCAGCTACGCTGGCATTTCCCTCTCCCGCAAGGGGAGAGGATCGAAAGGGTATTCCCCCTCTCCCCTTGTGGGAGAGGGAAATGCCAGCGTAGCTGGCGAGGGTGAGGGGTGGATGTGGCGAGGAAAGAATTCCTGCTTATTTCTTCTCCCCCAACACCGTTTGAATTAACGCCGTAGGTGGATAATACCCTGATACTATCTCCCCATCCTCTAAAAAGCTTATCGGCGTCCCATCAACATTTAATTTCGCCACTAATTGTAAATCTTCATCAATAATTTTAGATTTTTTACACCCAGGCGTTGCGGCAATAACTTTACCATTCATCGCATCTGTAAAGGCTTGCTGTGGATTTTTCGCACACCAAACATTTACCGCTTTTACATAAGATTCACTATTAATCCCCGTACGCGGAAAAGCAATATAACGTACGCGAATTCCAGCATCGGTTAATTCTTTTATATTTTTATGCATTTTTCGACAATAACCACAATCAATATCCGTAAAGGTTGTTAAGGTTGCTTTAGTTTTCCCAGCTGGTTCAAAAATAATCATCGTATTTTCATCGACGTTACTTAAAATATTTTTACGTAATCCTTGCGCACTTTGCTCGGTTAAACTAACAGGTTGGGCAGAGGACGTATCAATTAAATGACCATAAATAACATATTTTCCATTTTCCGTTGCATAAAAAATATCTGAGCCAACGACCACTTGATAAAGACCAGGAATAGGGGAGGGATTAATGCTATCAATAGTAACTTGTTTTTGTAATACCTTGCTAAGCGGTTTTTGCAGTTGCTCTACTGTGGGTTCAGCAAAGGCTGTGGTAATACCGAAGGTGATTGTTAATAAAAAAGATAAAATAATACGCATAATCAAGTTCCTTTAATTAAATTTGTCCTGTACATCCTCTTTTTTATTGTAGTCAAAGGATGGCGATAAGTTGGGGGTTGGATAAAACTATTCTTGCATAGAAAGGAAAGCTTGTCATTAATGGAAACCCTCTTCCTCTCTCCTTTGCAAGAGAGGAAGGCAAGTTATGTAGCCTTGATATCACTGCGTTCCATCAAAGCTACAAGAGCTTAGGTGCTGCTGCTGCCACTGGGGCCTGCAGTTGAACGGAGAAGTCTTCGCATGCGTGACTCAGTGCTAGCAGCAGAGGTAGTAACTACAGCATCTGCTGGTGCAGCCGCTGCACTAACTGCGACAGTATTTGCACTACCTGCACCTGCCCCACCTGTACGAACTAGCGCACCCATGGAGACAAAAGTCGCTGGGGCGCTAAAGTTCACAGGTAGCCCCAGGTCTGTAAGTTCCTGCTTATAAGTTTGTGTAAAGGCACTTAATAACGCACGTGCTCGCTGAGCTTGTTCTGCTTCCGCTTGGGGCGATGCAGTGACAAGTACGCGAATTTTCTCGAAATTTGGGTAAGAGGGAGCAGGGGCAGTTTGACCCGGTGCTGCGGGCATGAGAGCAGTTGAGGTTGCGGCAGCCGCTGCGGAAGATGCTTTTGTTGCATGGTCAGTTGTGAAGATTTCTACTCGCTCTTTTACTCTTTCACCATAACTATCTGGAAGAACGAAGCCTGCTTTATCGATGAGTTTCTTTATCCCGGCAAGAGAAGGTCCCAACACACGGGCTAGCTCTGGGTCGGTTTCCAACACTTTTACTAGATGGTAACATTCCACTAATACAGCGGGTACACCATAGGACTCTGTTAAGGAAGAGTTTAATTTTTCGCCAGGAGTTTTCTTTTCATGTTTATGGCCTTCCACTACTTCATCAGCCATTTGAGTATAAGCATAAACACAGCTTGCAAAAAGTATATCTAGTTTTTCATTAACAGTTCCTGGTAGTTTTATTTCTAGTTGAGTTTTCAGTTGCCCTAATGCAGCTACTAATAAGGCGCATAAGCTGAGATGGTAAGCATGCCATGAGGCTAATTCTATTGCATCAACCATATCAGCCGCTGTGGGATCCTGCATCTTCTGTAAGTTTGTTAATGCATAGGCCATTTCAATCCTTAGCCAATCATTTGTTGTGAAATGTCTTATCAGCTCGAATTTCCCGCGAACAGCGTCATAAACATGCGGATGTTTGGTGATGAGATCTAATAATAAACCTCGATGCACAAGCAGAGCGTTAAGAACTACAGGAGCATTAGGGGCTTTACCAGTAGCATGCTCAATCATTGCATGCGTTGCAGGTAAATCCAGGGCCCCTGTGATGGTTTGTATAAAAGCAGGGAGATCGTTGTTTTTATCTAAGGTTGCAATGATTTGAGGATGTCGTAATACCAATCGTACTACAGGACGAATATCTTTTTTGTCTAGCTCAGCTTGTGTATAGAAATCTAAAGCTAATTCAATGGCTGCAAAATCATCCCCAGCCCCTCTATATAAGCTGCGTATTGCTTCGGGAACTTGATCAGGAGAAAGACGTTTAATAGCTGCGGGTTTTGGTCTTGCTAGCATAAGTAAGTTACCTCAGTTTATTTAAAATGATAAAAAATGAGCGACTAAAGTACCCCGAAGATTAGCATAATGCATTTAGCAAGTAAACTGGTAAAGTAATTTGCAATGGTGGCAATTATGCAAGCTGAAGGTAGTTATTTACTTATCAAGAGTATCATTATAAAATGTCGGGATTCTAACTGTTTATAGGCGGGAGATTATTATGGTAGGTTTACGTATAGGTAATGAGACAGTGGATTTTGCTTGGAGTGCACAGGGTATTATTCTTATTGTGGGCGCGAATTGTGAGAACTTTGAAGCCGTAGAGCAATCTCATAGTACATGTCGGGTAGAGCTTGATTCAATTACTGCACAATTACGATCAGCAGGCATGAATTATCATCCCCTAACGGTTGTTACAAATCCAGCATTGATTTCTCAAGCGCTTGTAGGTGAACACTTTCTACAAGATGATCAACAATTAAGGCCGGAATATACTTATCTTATCTTTAATACGATGCAAGGCTTCAAGATTGTTCCGGTTTTTTATGTTTTGTCTGACCGGTATGAGCTTGATTCGCGATTTTTTAATGGAGCTAATTTCCCTCTTACTTATAACCTAGATATAGTGCAAGCAAACCTTATTGACGATAGAGCTTGGGTCAAAATTGATAACCTTGGTTCCGCCCCTGCACCAACTCAGGCTACCGGGTCATCAGCATCTCCAGCAGTAGTTGTCGCTCCAGTACCGGCGCTTGATCCAAACAGTGTAAATACAGTTCAAAATTTAATTGCCAATTTTGACAGCGAACGCCCCACGATAGCGGGACTTACTGCACAAAATGAAAGATTTTTACAAAAGATGTTGCAATATTTTGAGCTAAATGTTGATACCGCTCCTCTTCAACGAATAGCGCATCGTCGAACGGAAGCAAGAGCTCTTCATGCGGAAATAATTGCATTCGGAACACAATTAACTATGGTGAAAGGTTGGTTTTCCGATAGTCATCAAATTGATACCTATGCTGCCATTAAAGCTTTGCGAATTATAGAAATGCATTTTCCCGAGCTAGTCGTAGTATCACAACAATTGGCGGGTCGTTCCACGATAGAAAAAAGCAAATATTATACCGAGGCAGCTACAGTGCATGGAGTGAGTAGTGGTACTTCTGGGAGCTTTTCAATCCCCTACGCTCAAATGAAAAGTTCTAATGATAACCGTAATTCCTATGCCTGGTACGTAATGCCAAATGTAAATAATCGAAAACTTTTTGTGGAAGTTGATCAGGATGGTAATTTTTTACCAGCAAAGACAGCAGCAGAACTTGATAGCATTTTTACAGCACATATTGGCAATGATAAAAAAAGCTATGTGCGTGAGGTCAGTGACTATTTTACTTTAGCTAATCATGAACAGATTCCTGAAGTTCAAAATAAAATAAAAAGAGAAGCACTGAATTTCATAAACCAAAGTTTATTAAATCCCTACTCTTTCTGTCGTATTGAACGTTGGAGCACTTCAGCACATAAATACACTCGCAGTTTCTTAGAGCTATTAAGCTTTTTCAGAGCGGAGTATGCTAATGTCCCAGGGTTTGCTGAAGTAATCGACCCTGTGGTTAAGCAAATAGCTGCAGAAGGTAAAGGTGGAATTTTGACCCAAAGTGTTTTGGCGCAATTCTCAGGCACTACCTATCTTCCTGCTAGAAATCTTGATGTTACAGCTACCAATGAGGGAACTGTTGCTGCGAGAATTAAGATTACACCAAGATCTGCTTTATAAGAGGTATTAAAAATGGCTGTTGTTTCATCACTAGATTTAATTGCCCGTTTTAATGGTGAAAGTAACGTCACGGTGCAACTTACTGCAAAAAAAGCGGGTTTTTTAGAAACGTTGTTTGATCATTTTTCACCAGCTAATGCACAGCTACCAGAAAATAGGGCAGAGCGTATAACGGAGGCAAGAGGGCTTATTCAGGAAATAATTAGAAATAAGGAAACCCTATTAACTATCGAGGACACGCTGTTTTTCTCAAGTTATAATGCTGCTACTCCCCTTGCTGAGCAAACTCATAGAGCCGACACCCGCGCAGCCAGTAAAGTTTTGCGTTTTTTAGAATATCAATACCCTGAGATATTAGAAGTAACGCAACAATTGAAAAGAGAATATCCAGAGTTAGAAAAAAACAGGTATTACACACAAGCCGAACCGCCAGTCATGGCGAATGAATCCCAAATACCCTTACCATACACTCAAATGAGCTATTCAAGTGATGGGAGCATTTCTTATACCTGGTATATATTTCCAAATGAAAATAATAGAAAACTGTTTGTGGATATAAACACTAATGGTAACTTTTTACCTGCTAAAACAACTGCAGAGCTTGATAGTCTTTTCACTGCACATATTGGCAGTGACAAAAGTTGCTATGTGCGTAATGTCAGTGATTATTTTGTTTTGCGGAATCATAACAATGGTCAGGAAATTACAGATAAATTAGCAAGAGAAGCACTTGGTTTCATACAGCAAAGTTTATTAAATCCCTACTCTTTCTGTCGTATTGAACGTTGGAGCACTTCAGCACATAAATACACTCGCAGTTTCTTAGAGCTATTAAGCTTTTTCAGAGCAGAGTATGCGGATAGACCTGAGATTGTTAATGTAATCGATCCCGTGGTTAAACAAATAGCTGCACATGGTAAAGGTGGAATTTTGACTCAAAGTGTTTTAGCGCAATTCTCGGGCACTACCTATCTTCCTGCTAGAAATCTTAATGTTACCGCTATCAATGAAGGAACTGCTGTGGCAAAAGTTACTATTGCTCAGAGATCTTAGAAGCAGTAGCCCCTTATCAACAAGCACAATAACAACAAGTTAAATACCTCATATAACAAATAGTATTTACATGTGGTGAAAAAGCTTGTAGGATTTTGGGTTTGTAGCAGGAGATTGAAGTAATGTGGAAAACTCGCGCAGGAAAAAATGATGAGATTGATGAAACAGATGGTATAGAGCTTGAGGATATAACTCAGCTCGCTAATCTAACCGAGGCTTTTTTATCGTCGCAGTTAAAACGACAGGTAGCTGCCAAGTCATCACTAGAAGCGTTACCACAGGCATCATCGCCGCAATCATCATTCCTGGCATTAGCATTGCCTCCATCAGCCCCTCTTAAAAATGAGGCAAATTCAGCTCAAAGTTTAATTGATTATTTTTTCTATAGAGCAAGTTTTGCCCCATCGCTTCTAGAGCAAAAAAGGATATTTTCAAAGGAATTATTCCAGCATTTTATAAGGGCTAAAAATACGGACAGCCTTCAGTATCGTATAGAAGAGGCTAACGAGTTTATAAATAGGTTACTGACAACATGTGATACCTTATTAAACATAGCGCGTTTTAAAACCTCACAAGTAAATCTAGCTCATACATACTCAGTTATTACAGCACTGCGTTTTCTAGAATCACAATATCCTGAGCTTTTACCAGCAACCAAAGCATTAAAGATAAATAATCCCAAAATAGAAGGTAGCAAGCATTACACAAAAGTAGAACCACCTGTTGAAGTAGAGGGGTGTGCTGAGGTCATCCTGACATATATAGAAACATTTTATTCTCCCGATGATTCAGTTTCATGCACCTGTATTGTGGATCCCAATAGGGATACAAAAATATATATTGACACAGATAAATCAGGTCAATTATTACCAGATAAAAAACCTACTGAATTTGATAGGATGTTTACTTATGGCATTACTGCTGTTTCCGTGCAAGATAAAAAGAAGTATGTGGGAAGAGTGAGTGATTATTTTAATTTGTATAATCATGATTTGACTATTAATGGCAATAAAGAAAAACTGACAAGAGAATTGCTGGGTTTTTTAAGGAGTAGTTTAACGAATTGCTATAGCTATTGTCGTAGTCCAAGAGTGCCAGGGACAGAGGGTGGATATACCAGGAGTTATTCAGAGTTATTAAGTTTTTTCCGTCAGTATTATGTTCATAGCCAGGAAATTTGTAGGTTGATTGATGATGAGGTTGTCGCGATGGCAAAAAAGAGCAAAGGTTATTTCAACCAATTTTCCAGCACTGCTTATCTTAATAAGAGAGACGGCTTGGAGGTTGACGGTCGAAATATTGGGACAGTTGCTGCAAAAGTAAAAATAACAATAGTTAAGTAAGTTGGCCCTCCGTAATAGTCATTCCCCGTCATTGCGAGGAGCGAAGCTTTGTTGCAATCCAGACGATAATGATTTACGTTACTGGGTTGCAACAAAGCTTCGCTCCTCGCAATGACGGCTCCTAAATTAGGGACCTTTACAGAATATACTGGCTTAAATCCTGATCTTGCACCACGCTACCTAATTGATCCTCAACATACTTTCTATCAATGATTATTTTATTGCCCTTTTGATCACTAGCACCATATGACAAGGTTTCTAATAATCGCTCCATCACCGTATGTAATCGTCTTGCACCAATATTTTCCGAGCGTTCATTCATTTGCCATGCAATTTCAGCAATGCGCTCAATACCATCAGGTGTAAAATCAATATCTAACCCTTCAGTTTGCAATAGGGCTTTATATTGTTCTGTTAATGAACCTTTAGGCTCCGTTAAAATACGGCTAAATTCCTTGGCTAATAACGGTTCTAATTCCACACGAATAGGCAAACGGCCTTGTAATTCAGGAATTAAATCCGACGGTTTTGATAATTGGAATGCGCCTGAGGCGATAAATAAAATATGATCGGTTTTAATAGTGCCATATTTTGTTGTGACATTACAACCTTCGACTAAAGGTAATAAATCCCGTTGCACACCTTCGCGTGAAACACCACCACCATGCCCACCTTCGCGTGAGGTCACTTTGTCGATTTCATCGATAAATACGATACCATTTTGCTCCGCATTCATGACGGCGCGTGTACGAATTTCATCTTCATTAACTAATTTAGCCGCTTCTTCATCGCGTAATAATTTTAGTGCGGTATCAACGCGCATCGTGCGAGGTTTTTTGCGCTCAGCTCCTAAGTTTTGAAATAATCCTTGTAATTGGTTGGTCATATCTTCCATACCAGGAGGTGCCATAATTTCTACACCAAAAGGTGAGCTAGCAGATACTTCAATGTGCACATCTTTACTATCTAAATCACCTTTACGCAGTTTTTCACGGAATAATTGTCGTGCGGGAGACTCTTCTTTTGGTTTTATGACAGGTTCATCGGCAAATCCGCCGGATGAACGAACGGGTGGTAATAATGTATCTAAAATACGTTCTTCGGCTGCTAAATTCGCTTTTTCACGGACTTTTTCCAATTCAATTTCGCGTGTTAATTTTACGGAAACTTCAATCAGATCACGAATGATGGATTCTACATCACGGCCAACATAACCTACTTCAGTATATTTGGTAGCTTCTACTTTAATAAAAGGTGCATTAGAAAATGTAGCAAGCCGTCTTGCAATTTCTGTTTTACCAACACCAGTTGGTCCTATCATTAAAATATTTTTTGGTTTAATTTCATTACGTAATTTAGGGTCAACTTGTTGGCGGCGCCAACGGTTACGAAGGGCAATAGCAACAGCACGTTTGGCAGCATTTTGCCCAACGATATGTTTATCTAATTCAATAACAATTTCTTGCGGGGTTAATTCACTCATTTTTCAACAACCTATTTATAATTCATCGTTTCAATTGTAAAGTTATGATTGGTATAGACACAAATATCTGAAGCAATTACCAGGGATTTTTCAACAATTTCTTGTGCTGATAAATTGGTATTATCCAATAATGCTTTTGCAGATGCTTTAGCAAAATTTCCACCTGATCCAATAGCAATTAAATTATCTTCTGGCTCCACGACATCACCATTACCGGTGATAATTAATGAGGCGGAATGATCAGCAACAGCTAATAAAGCTTCTAAGCGACGCAACATTCTATCCATACGCCAATCTTTAGCAAGCTCAACTGCCGAGCGCACTAGATTACCATGGTGTTTCTCGAGTTTAGCTTCAAAGCGCTCAAATAGCGTAAACGCATCAGCAGTACCACCTGCAAAACCGGCTATCACTTTATCATTATAAATGCGTCGCACTTTGCGAGCATTGCCTTTGAGTATGGTAGGGCCTAAGGAAACTTGGCCATCACCACCTATTACCACGCAATTGTTGCGTCGTACTGAGACAATAGTCGTCATGAAATAAAACTCCTCTGTATGATTTCTAAAGAATATGGGCTCTTGGCAGGAATTACAAGGGCTAGTTTGATGTCTTTCACGCGGGAGATCTCTCTGCGTAGAGAGATAAGTAAGTAATTACTATTTCTTGCTTCGTCGCTTTCCCCTCACCCTCGCAAGCGTTGCTTGCATTTCCCTCTCCCACAAGGGGCGAGGGGTTGAAAAAACATGAGCTCACTAGGGGAGAGGGGGATACTTCTAGCGCTCAAAACTAAAAATTAAATCGCCGCCACCTTGTCCTTGGTTATCGGCTTCAGTTTGTAGTGCCCAATTTTCGTTTAAACGGTAACGAAGGTGTACAACATTGGTAGGATCAAGGAGGCCCACGCTGTAGTCTAGTGATAGATCTTCGGTAAGCTGCTTACCGATAACGACAGAGGTTTGTTGTTCTAACGTGCCGGTTTCTTTATTAAGCTGGGTTGAGGATTCCACATTGAAGTTATCAAGGCCTGCAATATTACCGACGCCAGTAAGAATACTTTCCTCTTGGGTAAAGCCAAGACTATCAGCTAATTCTTGAAAAGCACCAGCCAAGATTTGTCCTTGCGCGCTTGAGGCATTATCGCTTGGTACGCCTAACACGAGATAGGAAAGCCGTTCTGTTTCGGGTAACCAAGGATTAGAATATAAGCTAATATTGGGTTCATCTAACAAACCACCAACGCGAATACCAACCACACCATCGACAACATCTTGATCGCCAATGGGCTCTCCTTGATCATTAGTTGCTGGAGATACAACATCTAATAAACGTAATTGACTAGTTCGCGTTTGAATGATATTAACTTCTCGTTCAGCTGTGATATCCAGCATAGGATTATATAATTCAGTGCCGGCAAATAATAACCGTCCTTTTTTGATGTCTAATTTTTTACCGTAAATCATATACTGACCGTTAATTAATGTTAATTCACCGGTGGCGCGAGCGAGCTTATTTGGCTCGTGGTTAATATGTAATTGTCCTCTTATTAACGATTTAAAACTATAACTATCAAAACTAACATTATTACCTAAGCGTAATAAAATATTGCTACTGACAGCAACGGGTGAAACAAAAGGGGCGGCTTGTTTTGCAGATACTACTATAATATCCTCAGAGGGTTGAATAACATTTTCATTATTACGCGGCTTTAGCATGGCTTCTGGCACATCAATAGTGCCTTCCATAGTTAATGCCTTACCTAATAAAGTAAATTGTAAATCCGGTGTCACAACCACATGATATTTGCTGGTATCCATGAGTGTGGCATTTTTGCCTGTTACTACTAATTCCGTTTGCCAGTTATTTTGCCAGCGTTCACTTTTTCCTTTTAAATAAAGTTTGCCCGTATCGGTGCTCAGCGAACTATTGATATGCAAGGCGCCTTGCGCATCACTTTTTGCTGTTAAATAAATATCGTTTAGCGTTATACCAAGGCGAGGAATATCTATTTTACCTTTATCCCAGGTGATATCAGCTTGTATTGAGGGGTTGCTAATGGTGTTGCCGATATTAATTTTAGCATTGATAGGGCCTTGTAAATCGGTGATTTCCGGAGCAAATAATTCAAAAATTTCTGGCGAAATTAATTTAGCCTGTAGCGATGCATTGATTTTTTGTTTGCTAAAATCAACTAGATTATTTTTGCCAAGATCAGGCATGTTAATGTTGCCACTAATAAAAGAATTTTCCCATAAATTAAAATATAAGCTACCGGTTAGTTGGCCTGCCGCAATAGTGGCTTTAGCTTGACCACCTTGATACGCAATCTTTTTATTGTCCATGCTAATACTACCCGCGGGCAACTCTAAATCAAAGGCCCCAGCTAATTTTTGCTGAACATCTCGTGATAAGGTTAGATGCAGGTTCATTATTCCTGTTGGTACAAATTGATGTGTGCTTTTATAATTTATAAGGCTAAAAAGTGATCGCAAGGGAAATTTAGTAGCATCAACGGCAATATTCCAACCTTGGGCGTCACTTTTCTTACCATTAAAACAAACAGAAGTTGCACCTTGTTGCAGGCATAAAGGTGCCAATAATCCATATTGCGTTTTATTCCATTGTAATGGTGTGGGTGTGCGCAAAGTGAAGGTTTGATGACGATTAAGATGGATAGTTGCATTTTGTAATGTGCCTTGCCAGTCCAATGTTTTATCAAGTTTTCCTGTAACGGCCAATTGATATTCTTTTTGTCGTTGCTGTAATGATAATTTTGCTTGGTGTTTATCTAAGGTACCGGTAATAGCAAAATGAAGTGCGTCAAGGGGGTAATTCTTGTAAGCTAATTTTATAGCATCTAGCGAGGCATTAATGGTGGGCTTGCTTAAATCACCAGCTAATTGTCCTTTACTATGAACAATCCCAGTGCCTTGTGGAAAAATGTCGGCTAATTGTTTAACATCAAGATTCCATTGCAGTTTTGTTTGCTCAGGTTTGGCGCTATTAATAAGACCTGTTAATGTTAATAATCCAGAAGGCCATTTTGCAGTTAATTGTTTAATTTGCCATTGCTGCTCATTTTTCGCCACATCAAATTCCCATATGGCTGGTTTGCCATCTTGAATTTTGAATAGAGTATTACCTTTTAATTGATACTGATCGTTTAATTTTTCAAATTGCCACGATGCGGTTGGAATACTATAAAAAGGTTCATCAGTTAAAGGCCAGCGCAGTTTTTCGGCGTTACCTGTCAGTGTTAATTTATCGCTGCTGGTAATATATTGGCCTTTAAGAGAAAATAGGCCATTGTAAGCATTATCAATTAATTGTAACTTTTGTAATTCCCAATTTTCAAAATCATAGCTGGCATTCATTTCACCAGCAAATGTATTTTTGGATAGCGGGCCACCAATTTGTAATTGACTGGTAAATTCTTGCGTTTCGCGTAAAGCACCTTGCAGATTAAGTGTGCCATTAATAGTCCAATCCGGTACTTCATTTGTGCCAGTGTTTTCAGACAGTGGTGTTGAATTGTCTATAAATTGAAAGGGAAACTTTTCAGCTTTTAGCGCAGCTGTGGAAAATTGCGCGTTGTAAGGCATTGATAATTTCCAAGCAGGTTTTGTATCTAAATCATAAAGCTTACCTGTGGCAGTACTATTAATAGGTGTAGTAAATTGCTGCGTAATTTGTAACTGCTCTAAGGTGCCAATCGCTTTTAAATGTCCCGCAAGTGGAATATCTGTATACAGCTGCCAATCACCTGTAATAGTGAGCTCAGGTGTATTGGCTTGATCTAACAGCCCTTGCGCATCAACTTTATAAAATGGAGTTGACATCGATAACCGTTCAATATGAAATTCGTTGCGTTTGGTGTAAGCGTCAAGTTGCACATGACCAAGGTCGGTAATAGGGGCATTAGGTACAATTTGTAATGTCGTATGCTGAATATCAACATTGTAAAATGATAATTTTAGATCAATTGGATGATTTCGACTCCAACGAATTAATGGTGCAATATTTTGAAAGGGGTTAGGATCTTTTAAAATGAGATGTAATGTATCGGCTGTTACATCAGCAAGTTCAATCCGACTCCAAAAAAGAGGTAATAATTTTAAAGGAACAACAGCCTGAGTGGCATCGACGATGATTTCTTCATCTTCATAATACAGGGTATTAAATTTTATACCATACAGTAATGAACCTGATACCCCAGTAGTTTTTAGATTGATACCTTGTTGCTCTGCATACCCTAATAGGGTTTTTACGGCATAGGGCGTAGCAAGAAAGCCATAAATAAATAGGCTAACGATGAATAACGATAGTATATGCCATGATTTTTTTAATAAGTGCATAATTAGTTTGAAAGTAAATACATAAGATACAATTTTACCAAGTGAAGGAAGGGAACGCCAGTTTAGATATTATTACCTATCTATTATTCGCGGTAGAGATGGATTTCGAGGAAGGAATAACGCTAGTAAAAGTTGCCCTTGCTTCTCCCGTCGCTGCTTTATTGGCTTTAGGGTTCTGTATAACAGTGGGTTCAGCGTTAAGATCTTGCTTGAAAACGTATACCTGTGTAATTGAGGGGATAGTCACCTGCGCCATCTTTAGAGAGTTTAATCGAAGACCTTTTTCTAATAAGGTGGGATCTTTCACTTCAACCTCAAAAATTCCATAACGATTAGAATTTTTTAACAAAAGTTGCTGTTTCGCATTTTCAAAACTGGTGTGTGCTGGCAATAAACTTTCATTTCTTGAGGGCTGTGCAGGTAGACGCTGCATTGTAGAAAGCTGCGAGACAAGGTATCTATTAACAGCAACGGTCTTTTCCGATTCAGGCATTTCCTGCATTTGAATGATTTGTTGAGCATCACGATCCAATTGAGCAACAACATAGACACTCACTGAATTAGCAACCGCTGCCCCTTCGGTAGTCTCTTTTGGTTTGAATCGGAATGCAGATAACATCATAACCTTTCCCCTTTTTTATGATGATATCAGATTTCTCTGGTTTTTTTAAGGGGTATTTCATTTGTTTATTAAAAACATTCAATATAATAGCATTAGCTAGTAGGTCAAATTTCCCGTGTGTTAGCCTCAAATTGAGGTGTTTTAAGATGTTAGAAAATACTAAAAATGCATTAAGAACTTTAATTTTAGAATTTTATGAATCTATACGAAGAGATTATGACGGTGTTCCCCCCGCAATTAAGCAATTTTTTGACGGCTTAACCCTTGCTGAAACTCATCATGACGTTTTGCGCAGCATAGTAGATTTGGAGTCATTTATTATTACCGAGATCAATAAAGAGCTTACCAAAGTTACATCGAAACTTACTGGAAATGCAACAGTCGAGGCTCAAAAAAATAAATTTAACAAAGTTTTACTTTTTGATAAATTTTTGTCGAAAGTGCAATTGACTATGGCTAATGAAATGAAAATGGGGGGAGGATTAGCTGCTATCAATAATTATTTTGATTTCGCACAGTTGCCACTGGGAAATCCTGAAATTCATGATGAATTTTTGCATAATTCTTATCGAATGGTTCAACGGATAGCAGAGAATATTGCTGCTAAAAATGCTAATAATCCTCATGAGGAATTGGCTAAAGGTGCAGTTTTATTAAATTTAATGAAAGGGATTATTTATAGCTTAAGAAAAGAAGATCCAACCAGCTCAGCTTTTTACAAACTATTAACTCGAGCAAGTGAGGCATCAGATGACGGGTTTCAATTTTATTGTGAGGTGGGTACCGCAATAAGCGCTGCATTATGGCAAGCGGTGGGAGATCAAATACCCAGGGACCGTCAAGGAGAACAACCCGGGCATCAAATACCAACTGAAGCCCTTAGTTATTGGGAGACACTTCAAACCTATGCGCAATATAAGAGATTAGCATTGCCAAATCCTCAGCTGTGGATTGAAGCATCCACTTCGCCTTCAAATTATAGAAATTCATCCAGTACGCTACTATTAAATATCCCACAAAAATCAATAGATAATGGCAATGTAGATGCTGAGATTTTACATCATACATTATTTAGTGGCGTAATTTTAGTTAATAGAGAGGGAAAGCTTCAATATTACCCACAACAATTAATAATAAGTCATGAGCTGTGTCATATGATTCACATGGCAGAGGGGCAGGAGCATTATCAAAGCAAACTTAATGAACAATTAACCCCAGAACAACAAAGGCAATGGTCTAATTGGGAAGAGTTATGGGCTACTATAGGAAATGCTGCATTTTCCGAGTTTTTATTAGCACAAGAAATGTTGATACCGCCCCGTTTCCCTTATAGGCAACCTATTATATCTTTATCCTTACTTGAGCATCATTTAGCACCCCATACTTTATATGAAGGTGCAACCACCGCCTTCCAGAGGGCTGGCATAGATGCTGAGTGTCAGCAAATGATCCCTGATAGCATGATTTATTATCACTTTAATACAGTGGTTAAACTTGCTAAGGGAGAGAATGTGATGGTAAAACAAAGGGACGAAGAAATGGCCCTCATGAATCTATGGGGTGGGCAACAATCACCTTCTCTGATAAATACAATGCAAGGATTTTTTAAATTAGGTTCATGATCTTCCCAATCATAAAAAAAATTACGTTCGTCCTTTAATTTGTATTCCTAATTGTTGAGCAAACTGAACCATCCGATTTAATGGCACCAGGGCACGCTCTGCAATTTCTGGATCAACTAGCACTTCATTACTTCCTGTTAATAATGCCTTTTCCAAGCGCTCTACATCATTCATAGCCATCCAAGGACAATGAATACAACTGCGGCAAGTGGCATTTGCTTCATCAGCTGGGGCTTGAATTAATTGTTTATTTGGCGCGGCTTGTTGCATTTTATAAAAAATATTACGCTCGGTAGCAACAATAAATTGCTGATGGGGTAGCGTGGCGCAGGCATTAATTAATTGTGTTGTAGAACCTACACTATCGGCTAATGCAACAACATCGGCGTGAGCTTCAGGGTGAACCAGTACAGCAGCATCAGGATATTGGGCTTTTAATTTACGCAAGGTATTTGCTTTAAACGCATCATGGACAATACAACTACCTTTCCACATCAACATATCAGCACCGGTTTTTTGTTGAATATATCGGCCTAAATGTTGATCGGGAGCAAATAATATTTTTTTACCTAGGCTATCTAAATGTTCCACAATTGGTACAGCAATGCTGGATGTAACCATCCAATCAGCGCGTGCTTTTACTGCTGCTGAGGTATTGGCATAAACAACGACCGTGCGATCAGGATGCGCGTCACAAAAGGCAGAAAACTCTTCAATAGGGCAACCAATATCCATTGAGCAGTTTGCATCCAATGTAGGCATTACTACGCGTTTTTCAGGGCTTAGTATTTTGGCGGATTCTCCCATAAATCGTACGCCAGCAATAATTAATGTGGTTGCTGGGTGGTTTTTGCCCCAGCGAGCCATTTCTAAAGAGTCGCCAATAAATCCGCCCGTGGCCTCAGTTAACTCTTGGATCAGTGGGGATGTGTAGTAGTGCGCCACAATGATGGCATTATGTTGAATGAGCTCTTTTTGTATTCGAGCAAAAATAGTTGCTTTTTCTTTCTCATCTAGCGTTTTTTGAGCAAGTGGTGCAATCGCGTCAGCTTCGGTGAGCATGGTATTAGCGCAGATACTGGTAGGCATGACTGTAAACTTTCTCCTGATAGCTTTTTTCTATCAATTATTTAGAAATAAACAATTTTATTTATTATGGTAGTCTTATTATACTTGATTTTATACAAGGCATTAAAAAACATTGCTGAGTTAAAAGAGTAAGTTCCATTGCTTAATTTACCACATTTTTGAGGAGAATTGTTATGTTAACCGTCGGCGATAAATTACCTGCTTTTAGTTTGACTGCTGTAAATGGTACCAATCCCAAAACGGCTTTTGAACAAGTGAATGAAAAGAGCTTTCCAGGCAAATGGTTATTGGTTTTCTTTTGGCCAAAGGATTTTACTTTTGTATGTCCTACTGAAATTGTTGGCTTTGGTGAATTAAATTCTGAGTTTCAAGATCGCGATGTGCAAGTATTAGGTGCTTCTACTGATAGTGATTTCGTGCATGTTGCGTGGCGTACTCATCATAAAGATTTGATTCAATCACCATTTCCTTGGTTGTCAGATATTAAACATGAATTGGCTAATGGGCTGGGTATTATCGATAAACAAGCAGGTGTCGCATTGCGTGCAACATTTGTAGTTGATCCAGAAGGCATTATTCGTCACGTTTCTGTTAATGATTTACAAGTGGGTCGTAATCCTCAGGAAATATTACGTATTATTGATGCGTTACAAACTGATGAATTATGTCCATGTAATTGGCATAAAGGTGAGGAGACACTTTAACATTTTCCCTCTTGGCTGAGGGATAGACTTAGATTTATTGACGTTTACTGGATCCCGGATAATAACAGCCACTAAATTCGTGCTACGCACTCATTAAGTGGCTGTAATTTCCGGGAACCCAAGGTCTGTTATCGATACATGGTTCCCGGAATTGTAGTGTATCTTAAGTGAGCGTAGCGAACTTAGATACACTTAATATCCGGGATCCAGACGATCTAATTAGCAAAAAGGAGCGCATCATGACATTAGAAATATTAAAAGACCGTTTGCCTGACTATGCAAAGGATATTAAATTAAATTTTTCCTCTATGCTCAATAACACTTTATTAACTCAACAACAGTTATGGGGTGCGATTCTTGTTTCCGCTATCGCTTCTCGTAATAATCATTTATTAGAGGCAGTTCGCCTAGAAGCAAAGGAAAAACTCAGTGAAGCAGCGATAAGTGCTGCTGGCGCCGCTGCAGCGATTATGGCAATGAATAACATTTATTACCGCTTTACTCATTTGGCTGAAAATACGGAATATCGCCAACTGTCTGCTGGGTTACGTATGAATATTCTCGCCAATCCTGGTGTGGATAAAGTCGATTTCGAGTTGTGGTCACTTGCCGTTTCTATTATTAATGGTTGTGGCATGTGTATCGACGCTCATGAACGTCAACTCCGCCAACACAGTATTTCCACCGAACAAATCCAATTCGTAGCCAAAGTTGCTGCTATCGTTCACAGCATGGCTGTCACTTTAGAGGCAATTTAAAATCTACTACCTCGTCGTTCCTGCGAAGGTGGAGATCCATACGATGTTTATTATCCGATGAATCCCTGCTTTTGCAGGAATGACGAGGTAGTTAGATTTTTTGGGAAGTTTAGAAAGAATTGGTCAAAATTATGACTATCCTATCTTTGCTGCGTGGGCGCTGTTTTGCTATTTATTCTAGGTTATTGTCTTTTGAATAAAACTATGTAAATATTAAAAGATAGAGGCTAAGCTTGTTGTCTTAGCTAAGAGGCTGGTGTTTATGCCCGAGATTACCCAAAGTGAAATAGAGAGCTTCGAAAAAGCGCTTGATCGGCTTTTTAATGATGAGCTATTGAGTCAAAGATTTAGTACAGATCCTAAAACTCAGGACAGAGAGTTTGTTGATGCTTTCGTTAAGGATGTCCTTGTGCTCGATGCAGTATTGGTAAAGTGCATAGAGAAGGGTGTTATTAACGAAAAAAAACTATCTGCCAAGATTTTAGCTAAGCTAAGAACACAATCTAATGCATTAATACAAATTAATAACGAAGAAAAACTTAAATTAGTATTTTTGAATGAGATAGCTTTACGCTATTTGTCGAAATTGTCACGAATAGGCGGCACTTATGGACACTCGATAAACTTGGCTTTTGGCCGTTTAGCAGTGCTCACGCATGTCAATTTAACGGTAAAGCGAGTTAAGCCATCGGCACCACCAGCTCCAGCTCCAACTGTTCAAGAGCCCAATGCAACACCCTTAACCAAAGCAGAAGCAGGGCTAGTCAAACAGTTGTTGCAATCGCTTTTAGATGAAAACGTGCTAAAGAAAAGAATGTCGTTTATTTCATTAGGAAACAAACCTTTTACTGAGGTTGAAGCAAATAAGTATCGTGCATATGTAAAAGATTTTCTTTCTGACCTAGCGAGCCTTAGTCAGTTATTGGGGAGGTACATTGGCAAAGATGCTGATGGAAACCCAACCTATAATAAAGAAGCTATTCCCCAAGATTTAAGAGATCTCATAGGATTTTTATGTCAAAGCCCGCTAGAAATTACGGGAATACAAAAAACAAAGTGGCAATGGTTACTGTTAACACTCAATTCCTGTCAAAAAAATCCTTTTTATGAGCCATTTTTTAATATAGAAAGCGTGCTCAATTTATTGAAAGTTATGAAAGCATTGCTTCCTAAAGCACAAGCACCTCAAGCCGAGACACTACCAGTGCAACAAGCTGCTACAGATGTCCCAGCTATTGCTCAGCCGCCACTCGCGGAAATGAATCCCAATGTTCCAACCAAAAGTGACATTGCCCTTAAAAAAGTAACTCATAGTGATACTATTACGAGTGCTGCGACTCATACTTATACACTTAGAGTTTATAAATTCAAACTGCCTGGTGAAAGGGAGAGAATTCAACACGGTGTAGATACTGGTGGCCACCTGGCTATTGAGCTGCTACAAGATGGCGAGAGTGTGGAATACGTTAGTTTCTATGCCACTCAAAATGCTTCATCCGACCCAGGGCCCTCGCAGCCTTTGGCTCGAAGAATATTAGGTTTGATGCAAAACCTCCCTCAAAATAAATATTTTCAGGGGGTGTTCTTAGAAAAAGATTCAGAAATAAAGCCGGCTTCAGAAGAAGAGGCCTCGCAACTTACGCATGACATGTTTGCAACGCAATTTTATGTAAATGTTGATGGGGACACTTTTAATCGGTTGCTTGACAAAGCCCGTGAATATAAAGTCAATCCTCCGCAATACCATTCTTTTGATAATAATTGCGCAACTTTGGTTAGTAAAATTTTAACAGAAATGCCTATCGCATCGGAACCAGGAAATAGTTATGAAGAGTTTGTTAAAAGAAATGCTCGTATTCAAAGCGCAGTGGTTATTTACACTCCCAAGCTGGTTTCAGACTATTCTGAATATTTAGCGAGAAAGTTCTATGAAAAAGGTAATAGAAAGAATACCTCATTTGATTTAAAACGTCTTACTGATGATGTAAGAAAAGAGCTGCTTTTGGCTGTAGAAGGTTATACCTTAAGTATGCTAGAGGATCCAGCACCTTCTAGTGGTGTTAAATTAGATATTACTCCTGCATTATTTGCCGAGCTTTCATCTCAGGCGAGTGACAGTGTTATTGCAACACATGTTGATTTGTTTATGCAAAGTAATGCTGACCGAATCCCTCGATACACTCGTACTATGGTTGTTATGCATTTAGTTTGCGCTTTGTTAGAACATGGCATTGAGCAGAATGTAGATAATGCGCAATTATCTACACTTTTTTCTAATATTATTAACTTCTTAGATACAAACAAACAAAATTTATTAACTGATGGAAATATAATTAAAAAAGGGCAAATGCCTATTGTTGAATATACTTTGGAAAGAGTGCATTATTTGCAAAATATATATATCGCACAATCTCAATTAGATTCCATAAATGGTGATTTTAAACGTCAGGTACAGGTTGTTGCACCAGAAACTGCTCCTGTAGCACCTACCCATCAGGAAATTGTTCTTTACCATTTTCCTTTAGATAAGACGCAGGAGGATGTGGTTTTAAAAGCTAAGGTTTTGCAGTATATGGCCTCTAAAACCCCAGCCGATAACGATAATTTATACAAGTTTAATGCCTTATTAGAGATTGCTGAAAAAGCATTCGATTGTAATAGAGCCAGTCAGTTTGATTATAATAAGCCAGCGCAATATTTACTGCAGCGTCATTTAAATTTACGTTCGTTGCAATACCATCTTGTTGATTTTGCGCGAGATCATGCACGAAGATTAAAAGCGCCTCTTCCACGCGATTTGGAATCAATAGTATTTGCCATTAAAGATACTATGCAAAAGCAAATGGGTGTTATTAATACAACTGTTTACTTACAAGGCAACCAACCACTATTCAATGATTTTTTTGAAAAAGTGACGGGAATTAAAACTACTAATGGTAATCTTGATACAAAACTTGACGAACAAATACTAAGCTGGGGCGCCGTTCCTTCTAAAAAAGGGGAGCTTTATCATAAGCTTTATGACGATAAGGAGCTGCCCAATGGAGCCTTGACCCCGCCGCGGGTTATGCAAGAGATTTCAGGAATATTAAAGAGCGCAGATCAAAGTTGGGGGGGGAAACTAGGTGAATTAAAAGCCTATTTTGATAAAAATACACCTAGTGCTTTTAATCTGTTTGCCTATTTTAACGGAAAACGAGCAGCCTATCAGGAGCTTCAATTCCGCTCTATGGCAGTTTGTGTTATGAAGTTGTTTGCTGCTGGTGAGTTAGATGTTATTGGATTGCATAATGCCATACAGCGTTTGGAGAAATATGCTCCTAATAAAGAAAGCAAACAAGCAGTGAAACAGTTTGCAGTTTATATGAAAGAGACCTATGTTGAACATATGGAGAGTTTGACAGGTTATACACCACCTCTTGCACAACAAGCCAGTGAAGCAGATGCTGCTATACCAGAGGTAGCCTTAAGTGATGTACATCAAGAACACCAAGCCGCAGTGGAATCGCCGACTCCAAAAGTGGCATCAAACACTTCGTATCAAGACCTTGTTCGTAAACAGACGCCTCACGTCGGATGGCGCTGGCCTTCTTTCGCAAAATCATCTAGTAATAAGAAACCGGAAGCAGAACCAGTAGCTGATTTAGTAAAACTCGATATAAATCATAGAAAAAACAGGAGAAACTAAAATGAGTCCACCCCCCTTTAAGGGCGCATTATATGATTCAATCAAACCAAACAATAATAATTTAAGTTTGCTTGAATCGATTGGTGCCGCTCGTTTAAAAGCAAATCAAGGAAGTATTAATGGTGGAGAGCTTACCAGTCTCTTACAAGCAACGGCCAAAAGTTTACGGGATGCTCTAGGTACTGATGAGCGGTATGCTGGGAATATTAAAGGTCTTGAAAATGTCTCTGGCATTTTTGTTGACAGGACAGCTATCCCAATGTACAAAGTATCAGCTGTTGGTACAGCAAAGGGCCTTACAGAATTACTTCAAGGGTCGCTTGCACAAGCAAATGATGTGGACTCCACACCAAAAGGTAGGCTTCTAGAGGAACTTGGCGCACTGCATGGGTTATTGCAAAAATGTGGTAATATTCTTTTTATGCATCCAGCAGCAAGACCCAGTGATAAAGATTTTAAAGTCGAGCCGGATGATACGACGAGAACTTGCTGGGATGCCATGAAGCGCGCTCTAAAACTTTAAGCAATGAATTCATATGACTGAGCCAGTAGGCTCAGCATGACCCTTTTAGCACCACCACCCGATCTTCCACTAGTAGGTATAGTAATCTCTCTCAAACTCCTGTACAATGCGTCGTTTATCATGCGCTGTTTGCGTATGTATTTCTGGGCTTTGTTGTGGAGAGAGTGCATTCATTATGCCAAAGCAAAAAACGCATCGAGGCGCGGCTAAGCGCTTTAAAGTAACGGCCGGCGGTCGCATTAAGCACAGAAGTGCTTTTCGTAGTCACGGTTTTACCAACAAATCAACCAAGAGCAAACGCCACTTGCGCGGTAGTTCTATGGCATTGTTGAGCAAGAGTGATGAGTTGTCCATCAACCGTCTCTTGTGTATTCAGTAATTAACAGGAGTCCTTATCATGGCAAGAGTTAAACGCGGCGTAACCGCCCGCGCTAAACACAAAAAAGTATTAGCAAAAGCTAAAGGCTATTATGGCGCGCGGAGCCGAGTGTATCGCGTTGCTAAACAAGCGGTTATTAAGGCAGAACAATATGCGTATCGTGACAGACGTCAACGTCGTCGCCAAATGCGTCAATTATGGATTGTTCGTATTAATGCTGCTGCGCATGAACATGGTTTATCTTACAGCCGTTTTATGCATGGCCTAAAAGAAGCTGCAATTGAACTTGATAGAAAAGTATTAGCTGATATGGCTGTATATGATAAAGCCGGTTTTGCAGCGATTGCTGAGAAAGTTAAAACGCAAGTTGCGGCTTAATTTTTTGTGTAGTCTTGGTGTCGCAGTGATGAAATGGATCCGGGATAATAACAGCCACTAAATTCGTGCTATGCACTCATTAAGTGGCTGTAATTTCCGGGAACCGTACGCTCGAAACAGTGACGTAATTATTTCAGTATTGCCGAACGAGCGAAGTGGCGTAATTATTTCGAGAGTGACTCTTCGGTTCCCGGAATTGTAGTGTATCTTAGTGAGCACAGCGAGCTTAGATACACTTAATATCCGGGATCCAGACAGCACACCAAGGCTACAGTACTATCTTACTCATATAAGAATAATCATGCTTAACATTCAATCTGTTATAGAAACTGCATTATTAGCCATCACTCAATCAACTGATTTAGCTTCATTGGATCAAGTTCGCATCGATTATTTAGGCAAAAAAGGCAAATTAACTGAACTCTTAAAAAGTCTAGGCCAATTACCTGCCGAAGAACGTCCCGCAGCAGGACAAGCGGTTAATGATGCTAAAGCAGAAATTACCGCCGCAATAGAAGTGTGCCGTTTATCCCTTGAACAAGAATCCCTACAACAATCATTAGCTTCTGACCGTGTTGATATTACTTTACCAGGTCGCTCACAAGGAATTGGACGTTTACATCCCATTTCCCGCACCCAAGCACGAATCAGCAGTTTATTTGAACAATTAGGCTTTACGGTCGTACAAGGCCCAGAAATAGAAACCGATTTTTATAATTTCGAAGCGTTAAATACCCCATCGCACCATCCTGCGCGCGCCATGCATGATACGTTTTATTTTGGCGATGGTCGTTTATTACGCAGTCATACCTCACCTGTACAAATTCGTGTGATGGAAAAACAAAAACCGCCTTTGCGGATTATTGCGCCAGGCCGGGTTTATCGCTGTGATAGTGATGTAACACACACGCCGATGTTCCATCAAGTAGAAGGATTAATGATTGATACCAAAGTCAGTTTTGCTGATTTAAAAGGGGTTATTAGCGAATTTCTCCAAAACTTTTTTGAAAAAAGCGCACCTGTTCGTTTTAGACCTTCTTATTTTCCTTTTACCGAACCCTCTGCTGAAGTAGATATTCAATGTGTTAAATGTGAAGGGCATGGTTGTCGTATTTGCAAAAAAACCGGTTGGTTAGAAATATTAGGCTGCGGTATGGTTCACCCTAATGTATTAAAAAGCACTGGTATTGATAGCGAACTTTACACCGGTTTTGCTTTTGGTATGGGCGTAGAACGATTGGCGATGTTACGTTATGGCGTGGATGATTTACGATCATTTTTTGAAAATGATTTGCGATTTTTAGGGCAGTTTTGAGGTGTTTTTGTTGGCGCTGTCTGGATCCCGGATAATAACAACCACTAAATTCGTGCTACGCACTCATTAAGTGGCTGTAATTTCCGGGAACCGTGTCTCCCTCGGTTCCCGGAATTGTAGTGTATCTTAGCGAGCAAAGCGAGCCTAGATACACTTAATATCCGGGATCCAGTACTATCAGGGCGACAGATAAATAAAAAAACCAATTAAGGAAAGAAAATGAAAATCAGTGAGCAATGGTTACGATCATTTATTCCCGATCTCACCATAAACACGATAACATTATGCGAAAAATTAACCAGTATTGGCTTAGAAGTCGACACCTGCGAGCCTGTTGCTGAACAATTTAGCGATGTTATTATTGCTGAAATAAAATCTTTAAAACCTCATCATACAGCAGATCATTTACAAATTTGCACGGCTGCTATTTCATCACAAAAATCCTACATCGTGGTCAGCGCTGCCACCAATTTATTTACAGGTATGAAAGTGCCATTAGCAATCCCTGGTGCAAAATTACCGGGAAATAAAACCATTGCCACCACAGAATTTAAAGGCGTGCCTTCAGAAGGTATGCTTTGCTCGGCAGCAGAATTAAGCTTAGCAGATGCCTCTGAGGGCATTATGCGTTTACAACATGATGCGCCTATTGGTGAGTCAGTATGGGATTACTTACAATTAGCTGATCACGTGATCGATATTAGCTTAACGCCAAATCGCGGTGATTGTTTAAGTGCATTAGGTTTAGCGCGTGATTTAGCAGCGAGTGTAAAACAACCCGTAAAATTCGACACTAACTTTGCAGCCCCTAATAATAACAACGAAAGCATTGCAGTGACTATTGATGCACCGAAAGATTGTCCACGTTATTTAGCTCGTGTTATTTCCTCTGTCGATATCACAGCACCAACGCCTGATTGGATGCAAGAGCGATTACGCCGCGCGGGTATTCGCCGTATTAATTGTATCGTTGATGTGACCAATTATGTGATGTTGGAATTAGGCCAACCGATGCATGCTTTTGATAAAGCAGAAATAGAAGGCGGTATTTGTGTGCGCCTTGCTAAAGAAAATGAAGAGTTGGTGTTATTAGATGAACGTACCGTGCAATTAAATCCAAACGTGTTATTAATTACCGATCATAAAAAACCACTTGCTATGGCAGGTATAATGGGCGGGATTCACAGCGGCATCAGCGATAAGACCAAAGATATCGTATTAGAAAGCGCATTTTTTAATCCATTATCTATTGCCGGAAGAGCGCGATCCTATAATATTTCTACTGATTCCTCACAAAGATTTGAGCGTGGTGTTGATCCTGGTATTACTAAACAAGCGATAGAACGAGCAACCGATCTTATTCAACAAATTGCTGGAGGAGAGGCGGGTTTTATTGTTGAACAAACGCAGGAAAATTTTTTACCCGCTGTGCCATCCATTTTATTACGCCATCAGCGTGTTGAACAGGTATTAGGTACTACAGTCAGTGCAGATACAATAGAAAATATATTGTCGCGATTAAATATGCATTTAATAAAGCAAAGCAATGATTTAGTAGTCATGCCGCCTTCTTATCGTTTTGATATTGCTATCGAAGAAGATTTAATTGAAGAATTAGCACGCTTAATAGGTTTTGAGAATATTCCTGCTCATGCACCCTATGCACGATTTTTATTGCCAGAAAAATCTGAAAGCAAATTACCAACGTTACGATTTAGCACGTTATTAGCAGATTTAGGCTATCAAGAAGTGATTACCTACAGTTTTGTTGATCCACAAATTCAACAAATTATTGCACCATCACAACCAGCTTTAACCATTATTAATCCTATTGCCAGCGATATGGCAGCGATGCGTACAACATTATGGTCTGGTTTATTACAAACCGTCATTTATAATCAAAATCGCCAACAAACGCGGTTGAAATTATTTGAAACCGGCTTGCGTTTTATTTTCCTTGATGACATTGAATTACAACAACCTATGTTGGCAGGCGCGCTAGTGGGATCAACATGGCCAGAACAATGGGGTGTTCCCACGCGTCCCATAGATTTTTATGATTTAAAAGGGGATGTTGAGGAATTGTTAGCATTAACAGGTCGTGAAAAATCCTATCAATTTGTTAATGTTGATCAATTAAAGACTACTGATTATTTTGCTATCAGTGCATTACATCCTGGTCAATCAGCCGCCATTGTTGATATGCATAACAATCAATTATTAGGTGTTATTGGCACCATCCATCCCCAATTAGCCCAGCAGCTTGATATTAAAGAGCCAGTTTACCTTTTTGAATTGCAACTCGAGGGTTTAAAACAAAGCCAATTACCGCAATCGAAACCCTTATCGAAATTCCCAGCCATTCGTCGCGATTTGGCGGTTATCGTTGATGAAACGCTGCCAGTGGCCCGTTTAGGGGGAATTGTGCAAAAAGAGTTAGGGAATCTCTTGCAGTTTGTTCAATACTTTGATATTTATCGTGGTGTTGGTATTGAGCCTGGTAAAAAGAGCGTCGCCTTGGCGATGATTCTGCAGCATCCTTCGCGTACATTAGTGGATGATGAAATTAATGGCTTAATCCAACAAGTCATCACCGCGTTGACAAATCAATGTCAAGCCATAATCAGGGGTTAAATAACATGGTTGCACTCACTAAAGCCGATTTATCCGATCGTTTATCCGAGGAAGCAGGTTTTAATAAACGAGAAGCTAAAGAAATAGTGGAAATATTCTTTGAGGAAATTAGCAATGCATTAGCTGCTGGTGAATCCGTGCGATTATCTGGTTTTGGTAATTTCGAACTACGCGACAAAGAGCAACGCCCTGGCCGCAATCCTAAAACAGGCATTGAAATCCCTATTACCGCAAGACGCGTGGTTACTTTCCATGCTGGTCAGAAACTACGAACTAGAGTTGAAACTTTTTCTGGGCAATTGGATGAAGAGGAGTGATACCCCTTAAAAATCTATCTAACCAACTAAACTTGTTAATATTTTAAAACCTATTATATTTTTAGTAAGAGGTCACGAAAACAGATTAACCAAACCCTGTAATCTCCAAATCGCATAAAAAAGTACGAAGCTTGGTCCTTTAACCGCACGTTATTTAGTAATTATTAAAATAAATAAAAAATTTTTCGCAGTTTTATTAGTAAGGTAGTAAACAGGAGTTATTACAATGATTGGTATCAATGAAAAACCAGCTCAGCCCCACGTTGTAAAATTAATTAGCAATGGTAAGGATATAACTATCTCTGATAATTCTGATGATGTTCCTGATATCACATTATTAAATGACGATAAAATTTATAATTTCTTGAAAAGCCAAGGATTATATAATGATCCCACATCTTATCATCAAACCGATATGATCGTATTTTTAGATATTTCCAGTTATGATTTAGACAGTGATGAAGATGAGCAATCATTTAAATACGCATTGGTTGGTTTGGTCTATAAATTATGTATCTTAAGTGATTTAATCGGCAAGAAAAAAAGATTAAAAATAGTTCCCTTTGGTGTTGCTTGTGGCGCTCCTATTATTATTGATGCCAAAGATTTGGCAAAAACAGAGGGAACAAATAAAGGGGTTGTAAAAAAAATAAAATACATTATTGATGATGCATTTATGGAAAACGAATCATTTAGTCATGGCAATTTTTTCTCTTTACCTTTTGAGGAAATGGTTGATGAGTTTCATAAAGATGCAGGGTTCCAATCTGCCCAATTAACATGGTGGCAATTATTTAGTCGCCTCTTTGGTAGCAAGGCGAATCGCCAATTATCCATTCTTGATCGCTGTTTCGATAAAAATAAAATTAAAAATGCTGCGCCAGCCAATGTTTATGTTGTAACTAGCACACAGCAAATTCAAGATCCTATTGCAGAGCATCCTAGCCAACTGCAAAAAATAGTTTGTAAAGTTTCTCATTTACCTGTGCATTATACATTAGTTGCAATTGATAACAGTCCTAAAACAACATCACCACAAAAACAACCTATACAGCATAATTTTTTAACACAAATAAAACGATTTTTATTAAAACCCTTGCTGGGTGGAAGACGGTTTCCTAATTTGGATTTAATCGACACACCAGAGCATGCTATTACGCTACAACAATTAATTGGCAATTATCCAAAAGCCTTGTTACAAGCAATGGAAAATAAAGTAATTAATCGACGCGCTTGTAAAATGAATTGGTCAGCCATAGCTGCAGCAAGATGTTGTGAGGAAATTGCAGAACCACAATTACAAGCGAGAAGAGTCACAAAAATAAAGGCCATAAAATGGCCTAGCCCACGCCAACCTACCTTTAAAAAATCAGCAGCTAATACAAAACATCTCGTTTGTTTATTACAGCAAAATGCGGCACATTCAAAACAAGCGGTGCATAATTATTTAGGTCATTAAGAATTTTGAGAATCATTGTAGCCTGGATGAAGCAAAGCGAAATCCAGGATCCGATTCCAATTTACTATCCGCTCCTTGATGTCACTTCACTCTACCAAGGCTGCAAGTACCTCATTCCATCAAGGCTGCAAATACTCACCACACCGT
>Ga0302309_10000150_pt1 | contig 96030 bp, 79 predicted proteins | sample III_Palsa_N1_1_FD_200453 | JGI IMG/M metagenome (GOLD analysis project Ga0302309, IMG submission 200453) | Peat permafrost microbial communities from Stordalen Mire near Abisko, Sweden - III_Palsa_N1_1 | ecosystem: Environmental > Terrestrial > Soil > Palsa > Peat permafrost | place: Sweden...
CAAGATTGTTCGCCACAGAAGTCAGCGACCCTACGTTGACAGTGAGTGCCGGATCGCTGTAGATATTATAATTCACTCCCGCTACCGGAGTAGTGATGCTCAGGGCCGTGCTGCTGCCAAGGCAGATCGGGTTGGCGCTCGCGGCCAGGGGCTGGGCAGCAGGGACGGGGTTGACCGTTACGGTGATGTTCTGACTCGCGGCGGTTTGCACACAGCCGGTCACTGCATCCACGCCCTGCTCATAATAGGTTGTCGTGGCAGCCGGGCTGACCACAAGACTGTTCGCCACAGAAGTCAGCGACCCCACGTTGACAGTGAGTGCCGGATCGCTGTAAATATTGTAGGTGACGCTAGCCACAGGAGTACTGATACTGAGTGTCGTGCTGCTGCCCAGGCAGATCGGATTGGCGCTCGCGGCCAGGGGCTGGGCGGCGGGGACGGGATTGACCATCACCGTAATGTTCTGACTGGCGGCTGTCTGCACACAGCCGGTCACTGCATCCACGCCCTGCTCATAATAAGTTGTCGCTGCAGCGGGGCTGACCACTAGGGCATTCGCGGCGGAGGTCACAGCGCCCACAAGCACGGTCAGGGCCGGGTCGCTGTAGATATTATAGTTCACTCCAGCCACAGGACCGGTGATGCTAAGCGTCGTTCCGCTGCCCAGGCAGATCGGGTTGGCACTTGCAGCCAGTGACTGGGCGGCAGGTGCGGGGTTGACGATAGGTGAGACCGGCCCCTCGGTGATTACCGGGCCGTTGGCTGCGGTCAGGACCAATTGATAAGTATAGGCGTCTAAAGATGCCGTAACACCTGTTATGCCAAGAGTAGTGGAAGTGGCCCCGCTATAGACGGCGCCGCCGGGATCCGTAGCCGGCACATTTGCGAAGCCGCTGCCGGTATTCACCTGCCATTGGTAGGAACAGCCATTCAACGCGGATGCGCTGAAGCTGAGGGCGCCCCCCTCGCATACCGGCGATGCCGACACACTGATGCCGGGGGTCGAAGGCCACCACATAATGGTATAGTAGCCATTGGCAAGCGAAGAGCCTTTCACAGCAAACGAGACTGTGGTCCCCGCCGCAGACGTATTTACCGCGACCAGTTGATTCGTCCCACTGCCGAAGCTCCCATCGGTAGCATTGTAGACCAAAAAATAATTTGTTGCACCGGGGAGGGCAGAGCCGTTGTAGTCTGAAAAATTGAATTTTAAGGTTACTATGCCGCTGCTATTACCGCCCGTAGCATTTAAGTACCAGGAACGATTCCAATAATCCACGCTGGCCCCGATGCCAGTTACCGCTGCGTTCGTGAAGACCGTATTGGCCTGCCCGTTGTGTGCCGCTATCAGGTAGCCTGCCGATCCCAGGAAGTCTGCAGCCGTGCTACCGCTGCTAAAGCTCAAACCGTCCGTCGATCCCGCAGGATTGGCAAGGAAATTATCCGCCGCGCTGGTATACCCGATCCCGACCAGATTGGTCGTATAAGTCGTGGAAGAAGGCGGAGCATATTTAGCAGTGCTGACCGCTTCCCCCCACTCCGCAGACAAATAATTTTCCATGATTACCCGCTGGGTCGTATTAAAAGCGGCATTATAGAAAAGAATCTCGGATAGGGTGCCGGAGAAATAATTATCCGCGGCCCAGTTGCTACGGCCGATGTAATTGGAGGTTCGGGCGATTGCCGGAGGCACCCAGGTCTTACTTGAACCCGCTTGACCGGTATTGGCCTGGGAAGTGCCTGCCAGATAATGCGCTACCGCCGAAAGCGTTCCCGATGCTCCGCCTTGTTGTACGGCCTCATAGAGGGTATCAACTCCGTTGACTATAGCATTTGTTGTTGTGTAGGTTTGATCGCCTGTGCCGGCCTTCCAGCCCTCATAGTATAAGTTGGCTGTACTGCCACGACGGCCAAACGTGATATTATTAGATGCCGTACCATCCCCCAGATCATAGATCCGCTGCCATCCCTGGGCCGTTTGCGGTGCATTGAAGCTTCCCGTGGCAAAGGAACTGGTGCCGGCTGCAAAGGAAATGGAAGCAGGTAAGGTGGGAGTGCTCAAATATTGCGAGCCGGTAGACGTAAAGGTTAGTGCCGGTCTGTTGTAGGGTCCTGTAGTCGCGCCATAGACCGGCTCCTGCGTTGCAACCGCCTGAACAAAGTTGTAACCATTGCCACTTAGGTCCGACCATTGCCTGACCTGATTGGCCCCATTTTTGGTAATAGAAGAAGGCTTGTTCGCATTCAACCATATTACAAGGTTGCCGTTACCAAGTCCGCCCGGATAATATTGCCCCCTCGCGACACAAGCGAGCAGGACAAAACAAAGAGCGGATACTATGGGTTTGGGGTTGAACACTTATTGTTGACTATTTACGCGAATAAACTATTCCAAATATATTTTTATTGTTACGTGATCGGTAAATCACAGCCATGCCGCCAAAGTGAAATGAATTTCTACAAACACGGTAGTTCAGTGTTGTAGTCAACGCATATAGCTGTAACGTATAACCGACTTTTGGCAAATCGCAGAATGCACAGCGTCCGCCTGATCGATCAGGCGGACACCAATGCAGGAAAAGGAATCGGTTAAGTTTATTGTAATACGATCTTTTATTTCCCCAATAAGCCCTGCAATTTCTTAAAATTGAATTTTTCATTCAATTGCAGCTCGATATCCGCCGCCATGGGTTCGGAAGGATCATAGGTCCAACTAACCAGGAAACATTGGGGTTTTTCAACCGTAAGCGCCGGGTTGAAATAGGTCGAGTCCGCTTCCACCAGGATTCTCCGGTTTGGGAGCCCATCTTCGAAGGCCTCGAAATTGGTAGCAGGTACCGATACCATCGCAGGTTTTTTGAGCTCTTCCGCAGATAAATGTGTTAGGAGGCTGTCCATTAAATGGAGAGTAGCATTTATATCGGCAGTGCCCTTCTCTATACCTTCTTTCAGGTAATCCTCATCTGTCTTGTACGCTTCCAAAAATCTTCGGACCCTCATCTCACTTTCACTTCCGGAATAGGTTTGCCGGATCTCGTCAATCTCGCGCTCTTTTTCGGCCTTCTGTGCTTCCGCTGACTTTACCGGTGTTCTCACCTTTATATCTGCCGTAAGCTTTTCTTTTTCAAGTTGTACTTCCTGGATCGCCGCAGCAAGGTATTCCCTTCTCGTCACGGCGATATAGGGGAGTTTGGCGCTGTCGGCAGTGATCAACCACAATTTCCTATGCAAGGTCTGCGTAATTGCCGAGTCCTCCCCTGCCGCGGGAGCCATGCCGGCCAGCGGATCCGGATCGCTCACCAGGTATTCAAAACAGGAGAAGCCGTCTTTCAGGACAGGCGTAACTTTCAGGGTCTGGAAGATCTTACCATTCACATACAACGTATCACGATAGATCGCATCGATGCTATTGGCGATGACGCCGATGTGGGCGTTGCCTTGAAACTGGCATTCCAGGCCGAAGTTCGTACGGGAGGACAAACTGCGTTTGTCCGAAACAAATTCGCCATACCAACTGGGAAGGAAGCTGCCTATTGAAAGGCAGGAGTCCTTAAAGAGGGCGATGATCGTGTCCGTCGTCTGTGCCATTTGTTTCAGCAGGGTATGATCGATGTGTCCGTCTACCCGGTCATGTTCTTTTTTCCAGGAAGGTGCTTTTTTAGGGTGCGTTTTGTGTCGAGGTGAGGTGACGGTCTCCGTGTTCGGTTGGGGCCCGTTGTAGGCTATGGCATTTGCGGGCGGTTCCTGAGCCCGGGTGGAGCATACAAATAGCCATAACAGCGATGTTAAGAGGTAAAGGGGTTTCATTGGCGTACAGTTTAGGGTTTTCGATGGATGTTGAATACCGTCAAAATAAACTCTTTTATAAGGTAAAGGTTGTAGTAAAATATTGCACTGATGGTAAAAAATGCTGTACGGTGCGGGGCCTGGGTTACTAGGAATTATGTAAATTATCGATGGTATTATGTAATGTTTGGTGAATAAAATCACTTGACCTTTAAGACAGCAAATACCTACATGACCACCTCAACCAACAACATAACCTTGCGTAAGGCTGCCTTAATTGCCGGCATCGGTTACATCCTTATGATAGGTTCGCCTATTGCTGAAACGATGTTCTATCATGGTCTTGTTGACTTAAGCAATGCAACCAGGACAGTAAAGAATATAGCGGCTAATGCAGCATTAGTTCGCTTTGGTATCATTTTATATCTTATTAATTTCATTGGCGATATCCTGGCCGCCTGGGGGCTTTATATTTTATTGAAGCCGGTAAATGAAAATTTGTCTTTATTGACGGCGTGGTTGAGAATTATTTACACTGTGATGAGCTTAGTAGCTGTGATGAACCTGTTAACCGTTTTGCAGTTGACAAGCCATTATAATTACCTACAGGCATTTACCAATGAACAGTTGCAGGCACAGGTTATGATTGCCCTGCGTTCATTCAGGGAGGAATGGTTGTTTTCCTTTACATTTTTCGGCATCTACCTTATTTTACTGGGTTATCTGGCTTTCGTTTCAACCTATATTTCAAAGATAGTAGGCATATGCCTGATGATTGCCGGTGCAGGCTGGCTGACAGATAGTTTGCAGCCGTTGCTATTTCCAAACGTGAACCTGAGTATTGGAATGTTTACTGGTTTTGGAGAACTGGTATTTATGTTTTGGCTGTTTATCAAAGGGGTGAGATTAAAAGAGCAGAATTCGAACTTCTAAAATTCTCTATATGAAATCTTTGCTATCAATTAAGTGGATTGTATTGTCCATATTCATTTCCAATATATGCTCGGGACAGCAGAATGAGTCAAAAGAGCAGCAAACGCAATCTTTAGGTCAATATTATCTCGCTATGTATAGCAAAGGCCCCTATTGGGAGCAGGATTCAGCAACAAAGGGGAAATTAATTCACGAACACATTAATTACATCCTGAATTTAAGGAAAGCCGGAAAAATTATCACCGGCGGGGCTTTCACAGACAAGGCTGCCTGGATTGGCTTTGAGATATATGATTGTAAAACAAAGGAAGAGGTAATTAAACTGACAGAAGCGGATCCAATGGTTTTATCAAAAATATTTTCCTATGAGATCCACAGTTGGACAACTCTAAAAGGAACGGTTAAATTCGAGTGATCTCAACGCCTTCAAAGAACTTGAGTTGGACATCCCTTCGTACCGACCTGAACTGAACACGGAACTACTTTGGGTCATCAGTAATTCTTGTTATCTTTAAAAATGCGGAAAATTCGTCTCTTATGCGTCATACTCGCAAGCCTGTTAGCAGCTACATTATGTGGTTATGGACAGGACAAGACCCCTCCTGTTTCTATCAATGTAAATTTGCTGCAAGATCAAGGAGATCTACCTCCAATTTGGGAGTTTTTTGGATATGATGAAGCCAATTATACTTACATGAAAGATGGAAGAAAGCTGTTGACTGAACTCTCCGCCTTAAGCCTGGTAAGGGTAAATGTAAGGACCCATAATCTGCTGACGTCCGGCAATGGTATACCTGGTTTAAAGTGGAGTTCCACCAACGCTTATACCGAAGACGCCAACGGAAAGCCGGTATATGACTGGAAAATCATTGACAGTATTTTTGATACTTATGTGCAACGTGGCATGAAACCACTCGCCGAAATCGGCTTTATGCCCGAAGCGATGTCCATTAATCCAGGCTCCGTCGACGAACAGGATACTTCGAATAAAAATAAACCTAAACACTATTCAGGGTGGGCATATCCCCCAAAAAGTTATGAAAAATGGGCTGAACTGATTTTTCAATGGGTTACCCATGCGGTACAGCGCTATGGCAAGGCGGAAGTAGAAGGATGGTATTGGGAGGTTTGGAACGAGCCTGATTTAACTTTTTACTGGAAGGGAAGTGTGGATGAATACATTAAATTGTATGATTACACGGCTGATGCGGTTAAGCGCGCATTGCCTGCAGCCAAAATAGGAGGACCGGAAACAACCAGCCCTGATGGGAGATCAGGCGGCGAGTATATGCGTGCCTTCTTAACCCATATTGTCAGCGGTACAAACTATGTTACTGGGAAAAAAGGTTCGCCAATTGATTTTATTAGTTTTCATGCCAAGGGTTCGCCCAAGCTTATTGATGGTATTGTGTGGATGAATATGGGCAATCAACTGAGGAGCATTGACAAAGGATTTGAGATTGTCTCATCTGTTCCTTCGTTAAAACATCTTCCAATCATCATCGGAGAATCAGATCCTGAAGGCTGTGCTGCCTGCTCAGAAGACCTTCATCCTGAAAATGCCTACAGAAATAACACCATGTACGCATGTTATACGGCTGCGGCAATTGCCCGTACCTATGACCTGGCCCAAAAAAGGGGCGTCAATTTGGCGGGTGCTGTCACCTGGGGATTTGAATTCGAAGATCAGCCTTATTTCAGGGGTTTTAGGGATCTGGCCACTAATGGCATTGATAAACCGGTTTTGAATGTTTTTAGAATGTTGGGTATGATGCAGGGCAACCGGGTAGTGACCGAATCCACGTCAAAGCAAAACTATATTACCATACGTGATTCCAGCGTAAGGGGACCGGAGCCGGATGTAAACGCATTAGCGACAAAAAGCCAAAATTCTGCCGCTGTCATGGTTTGGAACTATCACGATAAAAATGATCTCAAAGTTACCCCAACAGCTATTTCCCTTACGGTAAAAGGTCTTCCGGACCACCGGGTATTACTTACGCAATACATCATTGACCAGGAGCATAGTAACTCCTTTACAGCATGGAAGAAAATGGGTTCGCCGCAAGCGCCAACCGATGAGGAATATAAGACACTGGAAGCCGCAGGCCAGCTTGCGGGAATTTCCTCCCCAAAGTATATCACGCCTGTAAATGGCGAAGTAAAGATTGATTTTGATCTGCAGAGGCAGGCGATCACCTTAATAAAAATTACCTGGTGAACCATTTATGCACGCAGCAACAGGAAGTTCTGCCGGCGGCTTCTTAACTCGGTCAGTTTGTCCTGAACATATTCCATATACTTCCCCTTTGCCATGATCATAGCAGCCAGGGCGTTATCAGAACCGGCGATTCTCCCGTCATCCGGAGCTTCTTGCATCAATTTCCCTTTATAAGACAAGTAGAATTCCTCATGTTTCATTAAGAAATTCCAGGTTTTCCCTAACTCGCGGTTCCAGTACAGCATTTTTTTGGCCTGGTCCTCCGGGACAAACAATTCGGCCGTGTAGATCAGCGTAAAATATTCCACCCATCCGCTGAACAGCGGTTTCAGCGTTGTTAAGACCCAACGTTTTTCCTGTTCGTCGGTAAAGGAATAACCATCGATCATTTTTTGCAGGCGTATACTCGCCAGGGCGCTTACGCGGAAACAACGCTCTGCCCAACCGGGTAAATTGGGCTGCGGGGAGCCTTTTAACGCCGTGTCATTCAACATTTCCTGGTACAAATGCAGACATTCATTTTTCATAAAAATATTTTTTACAGTATTAAATGGATATGGAGCCGATTCCTGTTTAAAATTAGGCGTATTACAAGTAGTCACCTGTATATATCACACTACAGGGCTGTAGTTAACTATCTATATTTGCCGGGAGGCAGGGGGATCGTTTCCGGGGAGAGGTCAGGAATGATGATGGTGACGCTTGAACCCTTTCCTGCTTCGCTCCGGATCTCTATTGCCGCGCCTATCTTTTCCGCCAGGGTGTAAATAAAACGATATCCGAATGTTTGCGTAGTCTCGTGATGCAACTTATTCGAATATCCTTCCAGGCGACGAAGGGTTTCCGGCTTCATGCCGACGCCTGTATCCGTTACAATGATCCGGACCTCTCCGGATCCCCTTTCAAACTTAAGGGAGACTACGCCTTTTTGGGTATACTTTATGGCATTATCAAGTATATTCCGAAATATGATCTCCAGTATATTCTTATCAGTAAATAATAAGAGGGACCCATTCTTTTCATAGAGCAGCTCCAGCTTTTTCCGGACGGCTATGTCAGAATAAACGTGGAAAACATCATCGATCAGCCGGGTATGTTCAAATTCCGCTCTCTTTACAATAAAACCGTCTTTCTGGCTGCTATACCAGGTTAGGAAATCCTGAATGAACTTCACGACTGCCGCATTTGAGTTCTTCAGATCCAGGAAAAGATCCCTGGCCTCCTCATTTATGAAAAAATCGGAATAACTGAGCACATTGAATATCAATGACTGAGAATAAAGCGGTGATTTCAGGTCATGTAATATCAGTGAGATAAGCTTCTCTTTAAGGTTTATATTTTCCTGCAGCTTCAATTTGGATTCCGCTATTTCATCGACTGCCAGTTCCAGCTCGCCGACCATCTCCTCCAGCTCAATGGATTTCTGTTCCAGACTGGCATTCTTCCCTTTTATCTCTCTTTTCCTTCTTCTTAGCTTTATAGTAGAATAGATGACGAACAGGCATAAGGAAAGAAGGGTCATCCCCGCCAGGATACGGAATACGACCGTTTCATAAAACAAAGGCGCCACCTTGATCGATATACTCCTGGTAAAATATTTACCCGGACCAAATCCTGTTTTGACCCGGATGCTCAGCGTATAAGCGCCATGCGGCAAATGATCAATTAGAATTTTGCCGCTCTCATCGACTTCCGTCCACGCCTCCCGGAACCCAGCTATTTTATATTCCAATTCCAGGTTCGCCATGTTGTGATAATAAGGCACGGACAGCTGAACAAGCGTGGCGTTGTATTCATTTTTCAATTCAATCGAATCGCCGACCTGAACTGACCGGTCACCCTGCACAATGGAAGTAATGAAAACTCTGTTCTCAGGAAAATATTGCCGGATGGAGTCCTGGTGAAAGATAACCAGCCCGTCCATAGAATTGAAGGCCAGGTAACCTTCCCCATTTATGGCATTGGATGGGTTCAACCCTCCGTTGAATTCCATGGTTGTCAGCCCATCCGTCAGATCATACTTGTAATAGTACACCGATCCGGTCTGTTCGCTGCAGAAACGATTGATCTCTTCGCTGGTGGTCACGTACAGTCCCTTATTCGTCGATAGCCAGATCCTGCCGCCATTATCCTCCCTGATAGACATTATTTCTGTTAAACCGTCATGTTTGCCGACCGGGATCTTATAGAAATGATGATCATGGTAATAATAATTATAATCCTGCTGATAGCAACTGAGCAGAACGGAGCCGCCCTTCAGCTTTGCAACGTTCAGAATAAGATCATCGGGTACAAATGGTGATTTCTTAATACTATTACTATAGCTGTCGTAAATATATAACCCCCGGGTGGAACACAGCCAGAATTTGCCGTCCCCCATATACGTCATAGCCTGAAAGGTTATTTTATTCTTCGTGCAATATTCATTGACAACGGGGTTTTCAAAATTTCCATCCTTGTACGAGCGGACCGAATATTTAGTAAGACAAAAAAGATCACCCTTCTCATTCTCACAAAAGTCGGTCACTGTGCTTTCCGAAGCTGGTAAGGGCGTCTCCTTCACCTTCACCATCTGCCGATCATATTGAATTATTTTATGCGGGAAACCCATCCATCTATTGCCCGCATGATCCACAAACAAACACTTGGACCCCTCAGGACGTCGCCGGGTATATAATTTAAAATACCCCGTACCTGAAAATTCCCCCCAGGAATTGAAAAAAATATCTCCATCTCTTACAGATATCGGGTAAAATACCCGGGGTTTTCTCAGTTCCAGGAAGGACGGGGAAAATGCGGCAGGATAGAAAGGGTTCGGACGGATCAGGATAAGACCATCTTTCTGACAGGCGAGTACGGTCAGGTCGTTGGCCGCATTATATTCTACCCTATTAATGGAGGAATGCAGAAAGGACAGGTCGCAAATAAAAACGGTTCTAAGTGTAAATTTATCGATAGCCGATATCCTGTATAGTTTATTGTCATAGGTGATGTGCGAAGCAGCGGCATGGAACAAGGACATAGAGGGATAAACACCCGTTTTACTGCCCGCCCCCCCTTTCAGAAAATTCCTGTAGGCCGTATCCGTTAAGATATCTCCCGTCAGGACAATCCCCCTTTCCTTCCCGTTTTGTTCGTCAAGGGCGATCAACTTATTCTTTTCGACCCTGACCAACTCGTCATTGAGAATTGCAACCTGATCGGTAAGCGCCTTACGATCCCTGATAATGGTCAGCGTATCGTCTTTATATAAATAGTGGACATCCTTTTCATCAAACAGGAAGACGGAGTCATCCAATGGAAAGAAGGACCTATTCCCGCTAAGCCTGTTCTTCAACTCCTGTCTTATCTTTTTTATCTCCCCAGACGGGGCGCATTGCACGAACAGGTTCCAGTTAAAATAATATGGAATATCAGGAATAGTAGCGCCCTGACTGCTTAAGGCACTGTCCAGGGAGAATTTACCATTCCCATCCAGCCTGAAAACATATTTCAGGTCATAAGATATAAAAAGCAATTGCCCGTTCGCATCTTTTTTGATATGAGAGAATGTATAAACATCCTCTTTACCGGCCGCCGCAATATCTAGTTTTCTGAATGTCCTCCCATCAAAGTTTAATATATTATAATTAATAGGAGCAAGCCATAGGGTGCCATTATTGTCAAAACAAACGTCATTGATACCGATGGTGCTTTCATTCTCCCGGTCATAGATCATGACAAGGCTCCTCTTGTCATCGTGCGCCTGTGCCGATACGCCGGATGTAGCGGACACGGCCCAAAAGAAGCCGAATAACCTAATTAGCCCCCATTGTAAAGATCTACGAACAGGCGGCATGAGAATATATTGAAGTGATAACGATCTGGTTGTATTATCGTTAAAGATAAATATTTTTTATATTCGCGCCCGTTCTTAGTTTTTTATAAAACTTTGGATATATTTTTCGGATCCATAGCGGACCTCTATGAAGTATAACCCGTTCGCCAGGCCCCCAATCGGAACCCGAAACAGTTCGGTGGAAGAGAATTTACTTTTGCGAACCACCGATCCTGCGGTGTTGATAATTCGCCACTCTGCCGTCCCGGTTATGGCGGGCATGCTGATCGTCAGTTGATCCGACGCGGGATTGGGATACAGACGCAATCCCGTAGCTGTCCCGTCGTTGAAATTCACGGAGCGGATACCGGAATAAAACTGATTCCCATCGGTATCCGTCATTTTAAGCCGATAGTAATTGGCGCCGGCTACCGGCTGATGGTCGGTAAAGCTATATTGAAGAGGCGTCGAAGCAGGTGTCCCGCCGGGCAGCGATCCGACGGAAGCAAATTGAACGGCATCGCTGCTTCTTTGGATCTCAAAGGACGCAGGATTGGATCCGGCGGATACCGTCCATTGCAACAGACAGACGCCGTTTTCCGGGATAGCTTGAAAATCGATGAGGACGATGGGAAGAGAAATCGGGGAATTGCTATAGATGATCGTATAATAGCCTTTGGCGATATTGGAGCTATTGGCCAAAAAGGAAACGCTATTGCCGGCCACCGTGGTGGTTATCGTTGCAATTAATTGATTGGTGCCCGTAGAAAATGTGCCGTCCGTGGCATTGTAAAGGAGCGCATAGGTCAGGGCGCCGCCTGGGGTCGTTCCGTTGTAATCCGAGTAGTTGAAATTGAAAGTGAGCTGTCCGGCCGCATTCCCGCCGGATTTCTGCACCTGCCAGCTCCGGTTCCAGAGACTGAGTGGGTTGGCGCTGGTAATACCGGGGATGCTGGCATTGCTGATCACCGTATTGCTCTGGCCGTTGTGTGCGGCCACCAGGTAGCCCGCCGTATTCAGAAAACCTGTAGCCCCGGAGCTGCTACTGAACCCCAAACCATCCGTTGAACCGGCGACATCGGTCAGGAAATTGTCCGCTGCGCTGGTATATCCGATCCCGACCAGATTGGTGGTATAGGTATTTGCCGCCGGCGCGGTGTATTCACTGTTAGCGATAGGCTGGCCCCATTTCTGCGCCAGGTAGTTTTCGGCAATGGTCCGTTGGGTGGTATTGAACGCCGTGTTGTAGATCAGGATCTCAGACATGGTGCCGCCAAAATATTCGTCAGCCGCCCAGTTACTGTGACCGATAAAATTGCTCGTCCGGATTAGCGCGGCTGGCACCCAGGTATTGGCGCCTGCCGCACCGGACATCGCCTGCGCAGCGCCCGCCACATTGCCCGTCACCGTGGTGAGCGTGCCCGCCGTCCCGGCGCTTTGCACAAAGTCGTACACCGTGGAATAGCCATTCGTAATAGCGTTAGTGGTGGTCCAGGTCTGATCGCCGGCGCCGCCCTTCCAGCCTTCAAAATACATATTGGCCGTCGCCGCTCTTCGGCCCATCATGAAATTGTCGGAAGCCGTGCCGTTCCCAAAATCATAAATGCGCTGCCAGCCCTGGCCAGTCAGGGGGGCATTAAAACTGGCCATCGCGAAAGCACTGATCCCGGCCGTCAGGGAAAATGCCGGGAGATTGGCCTGGCTAAATAAATATTGGTCGCTGCTTGCATTGAAGGTCAGCGCCGGCTTGTTATTGGGGCCGCCGGTGGCATTATACACCGGCTCATTGGCGGTTGTGGTTTGTTGAAAATTATATCCGTTCCCGCTGAGGTCCGACCATGCACTGACCTGGTTGGAACCATTTTGGGTAATGGAAGATCCCTTATTGGCATCGAGCCAGAGCAGGAGATTGGCATTCCCCAGTCCGCCGGGATAATAATGCTGGGCCTGCATCTGATTTGCGATAAGCAAACTAACGAGCAGCAAACCCGATATCCGGGAAAGCGATTTACAAGTGGGTTGAAAGTTTAGTGTATTGGGGTAATAGGTAGTCATAACCTTTGGCTCCATCTTGAACGACAATATTGCGCCAATGGTGCTTTGAAAATGTTAATCTCACAAACTTGGATGCTGAACTACATCCGCCGGGATCCTATTCCCATAATTTCGAGACCCGATTTGCACTTTGTTGGTCAGGGACTGAGCTCTTGAAATGGAAATTTCAAATGGGTACTACCTGGTAAGTTGTACCCTTTTTCGTTAAGATGGATAGCGTGTATCCATGACCAGTATTCCATTCGGTTGTCCGGATATCGGCTCCTGTTCTTGTGATACCGCCAGCCCCGATGACCCTGAAAGGAACCTGCGCTCTTATTTTGCAGCTACCTCCATGCAGGGATTTGATGGCGGCGGAACGGAGCCGGTGCTCGGCCCAGCGGATATCCACCTCAAAATCTCCTCTGGCCCGCAGGCCTTTGACCTGTCCGCCTTTCCAGGCATTCGGCAGGGCCGGCAAAAGATCTATCTCTCCTAGTTGACTTTGTAGGAGCATTTCGGCCATGCCGGCCGTGCCGCCAAAATTTCCATCGATCTGGAAAGGCGGGTGAGCATCGAAGAAATTTGGGTAGGTGCCGCCGCCTTCTCCGTAATTAGTGCTTTCTTCCCTCGTGGCGTGCAACAATTGACGTAACAATGAATAGGCATGATTTCCATCCCGCAACCTTGCCCAAAAATTGATTTTCCAGGCCTTGCTCCATCCGGTACTTTCGTCTCCCCTTAATTCCAGCGTTTTGCGTGCTGCCCCGGCCCATTCAGGCGTCGTCAGCGGTGAAATCTCATGACCCGGATATAGTCCGAAAAGATGGGAGACATGCCGGTGATGCGGGTCCACGTCGTCAAAGTCCTTGTACCATTCCTGGAGGTTGCCTTTATGACCGATATGGAGCGGATATAGCCTGTTTATTTTATCGATCAGCTCGGCGCGGAACGCGGTATCTGCATGCAAAATTGTCGAGGCCTCAATAAGATTGGTAAACAGGTCCCATATGATGGACATATCCATCGTGGTGGCGATGGATACATCGCCGGATTTTCCGTCTCCGTACAGGAAGTCATTTTCGGGCGATACCGAAGGTGCCACTACCAGCCAGCCATCTTTATCTTCCACGAGCCAGTCCAGGCAAAATATTGCAGCTCCTTTCATCAGCGGATAAGCCGTTTCCCGCAGAAATGTTTTGTCAAGGGTGAACAGATAATGGTCCCAAAGGTCCTGGCACAGCCAGTTGCCGCCCTGTGCCCAATTCGCCCATTTTGGCTCTCCTTTTCCCTTGTCACCGACCGGGTTGGATAGCGCCCATATATCAGAGTTATGATGGGCTACCCAGCCACCCATATGATAAAATTGCCTGGCCGTCACCGTTCCGGTTACCGAAAGGTTCTTGATGAAGGCGAACAGGGGTTCATGCATCTCCTGCAGGTTCGTGGGTTCGGCCGGCCAATAGTTCATTTGCGTATTGATATTTATAGTATAGTTCGAACTCCACGGCGGCCTCAGTTCATTGTTCCAAATGCCTTGCAGATTGGCAGGAACGCCGCCGGGACGCGACGCCGAGATCAGCAGGTAGCGGCCGTATTGAAAATAGGTGTTTTCGACCCAGGGATCATAGCGGCCCCCGGCATATTCCTGCAGGCGACGGTCTGACGGTATGGTATCCGGGCGGTTCCGGACGGTATCCGCGACGACCCAGGACACCCGGTCAAAATAGTAATGGTAGTCTGCCAGGTGGCGCTCACGTAGGGAAGCAAAGGACCGGGCCGCCGCCTTATCCAGGTAATTGGCCGCCAATTTATTTTCATCCTTACCGTCCTTATCGGGGCATCTGTTAAATCCATTGAAGCTGGTGACCCCGCTGACAAAAAGCAGCACCTCGGTGCCATGGGAGATGTGGATGCCTGCGGAATCCGTTGTGATAGCGGCGTCCCTGCTGAGGGCCTTTATGCGCACCTGGAAGCGCATGCCGTTGCAACCTGTCGTATCCGCGTAGACAACGGGTTCTTTGTTGTCATTGTAATAGCTGGGGTCGACGTGCGCCGGGGCTTTGCCGTTCAGGATGAGTTCATCCGGACGGGCAGGGGCAATTCGGTAGTGGAGCAGGCTGCTTACACTGGCCACGAGGTTGACTTGTCTGGGTTGGGACGACCGGATGCGGATGACGATCACTTGGTCGGGTGCAGATGAAAAGATCTCGCGGGTATAGGTTGTGCCCCCTGCGCTGAACCGGGTAGTAGCTATGGCATTGCCAATATCGAGGTCGCGGTAGACGGAAGCCGGTTGTTTATTGTTAAGATCCTGTTTGATCAGGAGATCGGCCATCGGCATATAAGATTCGGAATACAGTCCCTGCATTTTCCTGATGAGGCTGTCTGCCACTGCATAATCGGCATGTTTTAACAGGGCGTTCCTGATCAGGGGCAAATAAGATGCGGCCTCCGGATTTACATTGGTCTTTACCGGTCCTCCGGACCATAAGGTACTTTCATTCAATTGGAGCAACTCTTCTTGCGGCCGACCGAATATCATGGCCCCAAGACGGCCGTTTCCTACCGGCAAGGCTTCCGTCCATCGTGCGGCGGGATGGTCATACCAGATCTTTATTGAATGCCGTGCGGCTAAGGTTTCCTGAGCGGACAGGCGTAAGCAGGATAACAGGATAGCCATCATTACGACCCGATATGAACGTTTCATATTGCCAGGTAAGTAAAATATATCATTCAACTATCCTGCACTGTCCTGATTAATCATCCAGGACCGGCCAGCGACATGAAATTATTTTATATCTTTTTTCAATCGCGCTGCGGAACGCGCGAAATTATTATTTTGTAGAAGCATTAATGCCATATAAAAACCAGAGCGATGAAAAATATGTTCTTTGTAACTATACTCATTTTGTCGCGCAATGCATTGTCTGCGCAGATACCCGATAGCATAAAAGCCAATATGACCCTTATCAAGCAACATATTTATGCGGATTATAAAGGGATGTTCAGGAAGCCGGTGGATCACTTGCACTATCCTTTTATCGTACCGGGCAGCGCTTCTTATTCCAATGCCCTGTGGGATTGGGATTCCTGGCTCTCCGACGTCGCATTGCGACAGATATTGCTGGATCAGGGTACGGAAAAGGATAAGAACGAGGCACTGCCCTACGAACAAGGCTGCGTGCTCAACTTTTTAGAATATACCAGTTCAGATGGTTATATGCCTATTCAAATTCCGTCAAATGCCGACCCTGCTAAACTAAGGCCGGCGAATATTTACAAGACGAATATGCATAAACCCGTTATAGCACAACATGCCGCGTTTTTAACTAAACTGGAAGACGGCAATGCGGATTGGCTCAGGGAAAAGTTCCCGGTGATGCAGCGGTTTATCAATAATTATGAATTCCATCACCGCGACAGGGTTACGGGTTTGTACTACTGGCAGGATGATCTGGCGATTGGGGTGGACAATGACCCATGCACATTTTTTCGTCCGCCGGGCAGTTCAGCATCCATCTACCTGAATTGCCTGATGTACAAAGAATTGAAAGCGATGGTTTATCTGGCCAATTGTTTAAACCTGAAGGATATTGCTGCCGAATATGATAAAGATGCCGAAGACCTGAAATCCGCTATCCGAAAAAATTGCTGGGATGAAAAGGATGGGTTTTATTATTCTGTCGACTTGAATTTAAGACCTATTACAGAGGAGCCGGCAATGGTATTCGGAAATGAATTTATTTTACACAGTGGTTTTCCACGCAGCTATGACTGCCTGATACAACGTTTAGGGGTATGGTCCGGCTTTATGGCCATGTGGGCAGGCATAGCCACACCTGAGCAGGCAAAAAGAATGGTGGCTGAAAATTATGCCGATAAAAGGACATTTAATGCACAGTATGGCATACGCACTTTATCGAAACTGGAAAAAATGTACAGTGTCCGTGCCAGTGGTAACCCCTCTAACTGGTTGGGACCAATTTGGGGTATATCCAACTATTTAACCTATCGCGGCTTGCTTAACTACGGTTATAACCAGGAGGCTAAGGAATTGGCTTGCAAGACCATCATGTTATTTGGGAATGATTGTAAAAAGAATGGCGCTTTGCATGAATACTATGAGCCCGATAGCGGCGAGCCCATTTTAAATAAGGGATTTCAAAATTGGAATTACCTGGTGTTGAATATGATCGATGCGCTAACCGGCGGTAAAACTATCGAGGAATTTTGAGAGGGGTAAAGGGAATACTACATTTTATTATCCAATTTTTATATAATTTAGACTAGATTTCAAACCACGATTGCCTGACTCATGGAGAAAATTAGCGCCGATATAGCAGCCTTGCTTGACAGCCTGGCGGTTAACAACGATGAAGCTTCATACAGGCGCTTATTCGATATCTTCTTTCCCCCCCTGAAAAAATTTGCCCGCTGCTTTCTCGGGTCCGCTGAACTGGCGGAAGAGGCGGCCTCGGACTCCATGTTCGTTCTCTGGGAACACCGCGATAGGGTGATGGAGATCGAAAATATCCGGGTCTGGCTCTTCGTCATCACCCGCAACCGGTGTCTCAACCTGCTCAAACATCAGCAGGCCCGGCCCACCTCTTCCCTGGATGCCATCCTGGTGGAGGTCTCCTTCCCCGGCAAAGACCCCGAACAAATTTGCATCAGCTCGGAGATGCGGAAAAAAATGGAAAAGGCCGTCAACGCGCTGCCCCACCGTTGCAAGCTGATCTTCAAGCTGGTAAAGGAAGAGGGTCTCTCCTATAAGGAAACCGCCGACATCCTGCACATCTCTGTCAAAACGGTGGATGCACAACTGGTAACAGCTCTCCGCAAGCTGACCCAAGCCATAAGGCTGGAGTACGCGTGATCACCGCATTTTTCTTTTACCCCCTGTAGGGAGTTTCCGTTTTCCAGCTGTCCTATTCAGGAATAGCACAAAAAATGGAACAACGGATCATTCAATTACTGGCCCGGAAACTATCCGGAGAGGCGACACCGGAGGAATTGAACGAACTCGGTCAATTGCTGACTCAGGATCCCGACAGCGCCTATCATGCCGAGGTGATCACCCAGCTTTGGGATGAAGAAAAGATCCGGGGGGTTAACAGGACCTTCACCGATACGGACATGTCCTATCTCCGCCACCTGGCACGCCACCGCCCTCCATTCCGCCCGCCCACTGTTCCCGTTGAAGCCCCCCCGCCCTATCATCTCCCTGCTTTTCCCGCTGCGCGCCGCAGGGCCCCCCAAGTAACATGGCTGCTTTTCTTCGTAGTCCTTACGGCCGGAGCGCTCTATTTCGGGCTTTCCCGCCGCCCTGCAGCCCCCGCGCGTGCCATCAATACCAACACCAATGTCGAACAATATGCTGACCTGGGTTCCCGCCGATCTCTCCTCCTGCCGGATGGCACCCATGTATGGCTTAATGCCGGCAGCCGTATCCATTATGATTCGGACATGCTGAAAAAAGATGCCCGGATCATCACCCTCAGCGGGGAGGCTTTTTTCGACGTGGCAAGGGATAAGGACCGGCCCTTTATCATCCATACCAGCAAGATCGCCATCAGGGTTTTGGGCACCGCTTTCAATGTCAAAGCCTACCCGCTGGACCGGGTCACGGAAACGACACTGATGGGCGGTTCCATCGAGCTGACCATCAACAGCAAGCCTTACCAGAAGATCATCTTGAAGCCAAAGGAAAAATTCGCCCTGATCGACGAAACAAGGGACAGCCTCCGGAGCCGGCCGGCAAGGCCCGAAACGTCCAACCACTCCAATCGGGAGAAGCTGGTCGTACAGGATGTAGTTCCGGTGGAGGTGGAGGATAAGGAATACGTGAAGGAAGTATCCTGGATAGATGACAATTTCGTATTTCAGAACGAGACGCTGGAAGAGCTGGCTCCAAAAATGGAACGCTGGTTCAACGTGCGCATCCATGTGGACAATGCCCGGGTAGGCAACTTACATTACTCCGGCATCTTTCACAAAGAGACGATCGACCAGGCTTTGGCCGCGTTACGGCTAATACGTCCATTCAATTTTAAAATAACAGATAACCATGTATTCATTCATTGACGATACCTGAAGGGGTTCGCGGTTGTAATGATGGTCTTCCGGTCACCCGGGAACAAAAAAGGCGGGAAATGCTGTAACATGACCCGCCCGGCTTACAATCCACTCGCAGGAAGAAAAGAATTCTTCCGGTATCAAGATTGCTTAACCAAACAATACTTAAAACTATGAAAAAGTTTTTATTTCATAGTAGGGTCTTTTCGCGTGCCATTACCCAACAAAGACTACTGCTTATGTTCAAATGGGCCTTTTTTTTCATTTTTGCCCTCTGCCTGAAAGTCTCCGCAAAGGGATATTCCCAGGATAATAAGATAAGCCTGGAAATTAAGAACATGGAGTTCCGGAAGGTCCTTACCCTGCTCCAGAAAAAAGGAAGGATACACCTGCTATATAGCAATGAAATGCTGCCCATCGGCAAAGAGATCAGCCTGACGGCCAGGGATGAAGGCGTCCTGGAAGTGCTGCAGAAAGTGCTCGTCAATACGGACCTGCAATACCAGGTGCTGAATGAGGAGTTGGTTGTCCTGACGCTCCGCGGCGCCGAGGTAAAAAATACGCCGGTAAAAGGAAGGATCACGGACGAGAAAGGCCAGCCCCTGCATGGGGTCACCGTGGGAGTGGAGGGGGCGAATACTGCTGTCACCTCGAATGCCAACGGCGAATATGCCATCAGCGTACCCGAGAACGGTCGCCTTATTTTTTCCTACGTCGGCTATATCCGGCAAAGGATATCGGTCGGACAACTCACCTCCGTCGACGTAGTCCTGGTGGTAGACCCTGTTTCCTCCAGTCTCAATGATGTAATCGTCGTCGGCTATGGTACCCAAAAGCGATCCGATGTCACGGGCTCCGTCGCTTCGATACCGAAATCCCGGCTTTCGGAGCTGCCCGTCACCAACGTGATGGATGCGGTAGAAGGCTCCGTGCCAGGCTTTACGGTTACGCAAACTTCATCGGCGCCGGGCACCACGGCCACGCTCCAGGTTCGGGGCCTCAATTCCATTAACGCCAGCACTACTCCCCTGATCGTGCTGGACGGAGTGCCCTTCCCGGGATCCACCAACGATATCAACCCCAATGATATAGAATCCATAGAAGTCCTTAAGGATGCTTCCGCGACCGCCATCTACGGTACCAGGGGTTCCAGCGGGGTCTTGCTGATCACGACCAAACGTGGCCGTACCGGCAAACCGGTCATTCGCTACAGCGCTTATGCCGGTCCCGAATACTTCGCCCATACATTAAAGCCAATGGACGGGGCTGCCTATGTCGAAAAGAATATCATTTACAACCAGCAAAGGGGGGTCACTCCTCCTCAGCCGGTATACGACTCAGTGCTCAACATCGCCGAAGTAGCAAATTTCCGGGCCGGCCACCAGGTTGATTGGATAAAGGAAGTGACCCGTGCCGGCGCCTCCATCCAATCCCACAATCTCAATGTCTCGGGCGGCAACAATGACGTGCGATACTATATCAATGGGGAGTATACGAAGGACAATGGCATTCTCAAAGGGTATCAGTACCGCCGGGTAAGCCTGCGCTCCAACCTGGATGTCAACCTTACTCCCTGGCTGACTATCGGCAGCACGCTGTTCTATGCCAACAACGACTATGACGGGGGACATGTCAACCTCACGCTGGCAGGACAGATGAGCCCCTATGGCCAGGAATACAATGCCAACGGAACCTATGATATTTATCCCATGTACACCCAACTCCTGTACACGAACCCGCTGCTGGGTCTCTATGAGCCTGTGACCAACCGGTCGAACAACCTGACGGGTACCGGTTACCTGGAACTGAAGCCGGCCATAATAAAAGGATTGAAGTACCGCCTTAATGCCAGCTATTCCGACCTGCCCGGACGTTATGACTATTATACCGGCCGCAACATGGGTGATCTGATCGGGCACGCCTATGCGCAAAATACGGAGACGCAGAACTGGATCCTGGAGAACATCCTCAACTATACGAGGGATTTCAGCCAGCATCACATCGACCTGACGGCCTTGTATAGCGCGCAGCATAATAGTTTTTTCGTCACCTCCCTTGCTGCCAACACCTTTATCAACGACCAGCTGGGGTTTAACAATATCAATGCGGGACAGGTGCAATCCGCAGGGAATATGGACGCCCTCAACAACAACGCCGAGCCATCGCAGTATGCGCTGCTGTCCCAGATGGGCCGGCTCAACTACTCCTATGCCGGCAAATACCTGCTGACGCTTACGGCCAGAAGGGACGGCTACTCCGGTTTTGGCGCGCTGACGAGTAAATATGGAACCTTCCCTTCCGTTGCAGTGGCATGGAACATCGCCAAAGAAGATTTCATGAAGAACGTGAGCTTTGTCAACGCCCTAAAGCTTCGGGCGTCCTATGGCACGACGGGTAATTCGGCGATCACCCCCTACCAGACGATAACGACACTGGGAGTTACCCAGTATGTGTACAACGGCACAACGGCGACAGGCACGGTGGTCAGCAATCAGCTGGCGGGTACCCAGCTTGGCTCCCTGGGAAATGCCGGGCTAAAATGGGAGAGCACGACGGGCACCAATATCGGTATCGACTTCGGCCTCTTCAACCGGATCGACGGAACGGTAGAAGGCTACCTGACGAAGACCAGCGACCTGCTGCTGTCCCGTAACCTGCCGATCGTGAGCGGCTATTCGTCTATCCTGGATAATATCGGCAAGCTACAGAATACCGGTATGGACATCAGCATTCATTCCGTCAATATCCGGACAAAAGATTTTAGCTGGGAGACGAACCTGGTGTATTCTTTCTTCCATAACAAGATCACCCAGCTATACGGTAACAACCAGAGTGACACCGGCAACAGCTGGTTTCTTGGGAAATCGCTGGGTGCGATCTATACCTATAAGTTGCTGGGTGTCTGGCAAGCTGGACAAAATCCCGCCGGTTCGCAGCCCGGCGCCCAGCCCGGCGACCTCAAATTCGCGGACCTGGACCATGTCGGCTCGATCACGGCCGCCGACCGTACGATCGTCGGCTATACGGTCCCGAAATGGACTGGCGGGATCATCAATACCTTCACTTACAAGGATTTCAGCCTTCGGATCTTTATCAGCACCACCCAGGGTGCGATGAAGAATAACCCGATCCTCAACCCGGCCGACCAGGCGGGCGCTATCAACCTTCCGGCTTCGGTGGGCTATTGGACGGCCGCTAACCAGAGCAATACCCGCTCGTCTTTGGCCTACACAAACCCGCTGGCCTATGCATATCCTTCCAAAGACGGTTATACCCGGATACGGGATGTCACCCTCAACTACCATGTGCCCGCCAGGATCGTCAACAGCTGGGGGCTGGGCGCTCTATCCTGCCACCTGAGCGGAAGGAACCTGCATACGTTCACCAAATGGACCGGATGGGATCCTGAGACAAACTATAACGGCGGTACGTCGGTCAACTACGACAACTACCCGCAGGTGGCTTCCTATGTTTTCGGTGTCAACGTTAGTTTAAAATAATTTCTTACCTAAAACAGTAAGATCATGAAGACGAAATTCTTTCTATCGATATTTTTTATGCAGGCGCTGCTCTTTTCCTGCAAAAAATCCTTCCTGGCTGAAAACCTGGTGTCTACCTATTCCCCTTCGAATGTCCTGGTGGATTCCCTTGGTTTTGAAGCGGCCATGGCCGGGCTGCAGGCCCAGGTCCGGACGCAGTATACCTTTGCCGGGGACCAGGGGCTGATCGGCTGTATGTACCTGGGCACAGACATGGCGAACACCATACCGTCTCAATCAACCGCCGCGATGCTACCGTATTTCCAGTATAATACGTTGACCTCTACGGACCCGGGGGCCCTTTACTATTGGGGGTGGGCTTACCAAACGATCAATAACGCCAACCTGATCATCCAGGCGGCGGAGAACCCCGCCGTAACGGCTACCGGCGCGGCGAACAAAGCCTATATCGATGCGGAAGCCCGTTTCTACCGGGCCTACGCCTACAACTTCCTCGTCACGTTGTGGGGACCGGTGCCGCTGATCACGGTCCCATTGACGGTTCCCAAGGTCAACTTCACCCGTGCCTCCGTAGACAGCGTCAATGCCCAGATCGTGGAGGACCTCAGCAATTCCATTGCCACGCTGCCGCCGGTCACCGGGGTGCGCGAGGAAGGCCGGCCGAATATCGCCATGGCGCAGCAGCTGCTGGCCGAAGTTTCCCTGCGGATGGGTAACCCGGCTGTGACCCAGCAGCTATGCCAGACCATCCTATCCAGCGGAAATTTCAGCCTGATCAATTCTCGTTACGGCATAAATGCCGGTCAGGCAGGAGATTATTATTCCGATATGTTCCTATATGGCAACGAGCGGAGGAGCCAGGGCAATACCGAAGCCATCTGGGTAGAGGAACAAGATTACAACATTCCCGGCGGCTCTACCAACTCCGACCAGCACCGGCGCATGTGGGTGCCGGGATACTATGCCGTGGCGGGGATGGTGATCTGCGATTCGCTCGGCGGCAGGGGCGTCGGCCGGATACGGCTCAGCCGGTGGATCATGTATAACCTCTATGATACTAATGATATGCGGAACTCCGTTTACAACATTCACCGGGTGTTTTATTATAACAACCCGTCCGATGCCAACTTTGGGCAGCAGGTGATCGTAACAGGCACCGACACCCTCACCCAGACCTCTCCCTATACCACGAAATGGAACAATTATCAACCCACCAACCTGTTTGGCTATGGATCGATCAAAGACCTGATCATGATGCGGCTGGGCGAGACCTACCTGTTGCTGGCAGAGGCGCAGTTCCTGCAGGGCAATCCGACCGGCGCCGCGGCCAGCATCAACGTGCTGCGTCAACGGGCTTATCCTGGCTATCCCACGTTCGGTCAGGTGCAGCCCTCCGATATCACCCTGGATTTTATCCTGGATGAACGCGCTCGCGAGCTGGTGGCGGAAGAGAACAGGCGGATGACACTGGTGAGGACCGGTACCCTGCTGGAAAGGGTGCAACGGCTGGGTGACATCGGCGCGACCGCCATCACCGGCATCTCGGCCTATAATGTGCTGCTGCCCATTCCACAGTCCGAGATCGACCTGAACGAGGGGGCCGTATTGACGCAAAATAATGGCTATTGACAGATAGCGATCTCAAATCGTCCAAGCCCGTGGCGGCCGAACGGGCAAAGCAAAGCAAATGCGGGTACCCTTGCCCCAGGTGCTCTGCAACCGGAAGTGGCCGCCATTTTTCTCCACGAACTCCTGGCACAACATCAATCCAAGTCCTGTACCCAGTTCCGCCGAAGTGCCGGCAGTCGTGACACTCTTCCTGTTATTCAGTTTTTCCAATACCTCTTCCCTGATCCCAGTGCCTGTATCGGTGACACAGATCTCAGCAAGGTCGGCAATCGAGGCGCCGCCTTCGATGGTGATCCTATCGCCCGGCTTGCAGAATTTGATGGCATTGCTGACGGTATTGCGGAATACCAATTGGACCATATCCTTATCTGCATAAACCGCGAAATCATTGTCCAATTTGTTTTCCAGGCATATACTCTTTTCGGCTGCCTGCATAGCAAAAAGATTGAGGGCGGCTGCGGCAAGCGGCTCGGCCTGTAATAAGACCGGGGAGGCTTCGATACCGTTCATTTGGCTACGTGCCCAGTAAAGCAGGTTGTTTACGAGATCGGCGCTATTGTCCACGTTGTTTTTAAGACTGTTGATCGTTTTCGCTATCTCCACCTCCGACAACGACCTTTTTTTCAGCAGATCCAGCAGGGATTTCAGGGAGTTTAGCGGACCCTTGAGATCATGGGCTATGATGGAGAACAACTGATCCTTTTGCGAGTTGTTATGCCGAAGGTCTGCGGCCTGTCGTTCAATGCGCTTGTTTTGTTCTGCAATCTCCAGGTTTTTGGCCTTTAGCGCGCAGTTGTTCTGCTCTTTGACGATCCGGCTACGGTAAAGTACAGCCACCAGGATGCTTAGAAATATTGTGGCGAGCGCACACAAGGATATTTCCATGCGCATGCTCCTTAGCCGGCTGTCCTGCAGCGCTATGTCATCTTCATAGTTCATCTCTTTGGCCAGTTCATAGGCTTTGTTAAACTCTTCCCGCGCTTTTTCATATTCCTTTGTCTGAAGATGAAACTGGCCAAGATCGGAAAAGATATCGGCAGTTACTCTTTTGGCGCCGGCTGCCTGGGAGATAGACAGGGCTTGTTGCAGGTATGGCAACATCCGGACATAGTCGCCTTTCGCCTCGTAATAGTCGCCTTTTGATCTTTCCATTTCCGAAATATGCTGCCGATCGGGAGCGATCCGTGATGGTTGGGAAAAGGAAGGATGGCCGACCAGTTGTAAGAACAAAACAATAATTACGGTGCGGGTAGACACTAGGGTTAGATTTTTCGAACAAAGTAATTCCCTCCCGGGGCAAGGATTGTAGTTATCCATTTAATACGCGGTAAAAAAACAGGTAACAGCGGCGGGAGTCAGCCGTTGGAGGGCAGAAGAGGTTGGCATTCCAGCTGCAACAAGATGGTAAAGCATCTTCCACCGGCGGGCTCGCTGTCTATTGTCATACTGCCACCATGAAGCTCTACGAATTCGCGGGTAATGGCCAATCCCATCCCTGAGGCCATGCCGATGCCCGAATCCTTTAAGACCATCTCCAGCACGACCATCCTTTCGCCTCTTGCCGCCACGCGAAGCCTTAACTGGATCGTGCCATTGTCCCCGGTGATCCTGACGGCGTTGGACAACAAATTAAAAAGAATGGACCCGACCTTGTCATGGTCGAATAATACCTGGAGCCCATCGACCTCCGACAGATAAGTGAATTCAATGTTCTTCTCTCCCGCCAGATTGATGATCGAATAGGTGGTATCACGGATAAAGCGAACGATGTCACCCGGGCTCTTGTTGAGCTTATGCTCCTGAAGCTCTATTTTCCTGAAGTCAAGCAGCTGGCTGACGAGGTGGAGCAAGCTGTTGGCATTCTGCGCCACTTGCCGCAATTGGGTATCATCATCTCCATAGGGAGCATTGCGTGCTTGTCTGTCGCCGGGCGCCAGGATCAGGGATAAGGGGGTCCGGAATTCATTGCTGACATTGGTCAGGAAGCGGATCTTCATCTGGTCCCACTCGTGGGTGCGCAAAGTTTCCTGCCGTTCCCGAATCAAGGTCAGGCGGCTCCGGGCGCGGCTCATCCATAGGCGGCGGCCGGCGTAGAGCAGGAGCAGCAGCAGGAGCGCGTAGCCGGCAAAGGCCGGGGCTGTGGTCCAGAAAGCGCGGGCCACAGTGATTGTCAGCGCGGCACCTGACTCATTCCATGCGCCGTCGCTATTCGCGGCCTTTACCCGGAAGGTATATTCACCAGGGCCGATATGCGCATAGGTGGCGCGCCGGTTTTGACCATCGGTGCTGATCCAACCCGTATCGACACCTTCCAGTCGGTAAGCGTAACGGTCTTTTTTCGCATTGACAAAGCTCAGTGCGGCGAATTCCACAGAGAATTCGTTCTGATCGTGGGCGAGCTTCACCTGGTTTGTAAGGCTGATGGACAATGGCAGGTCGAGTTCTTTGTCGAACAATCGAAAGTCGGTGATCAGGACCGGAGGCGGCCTGGTTTCTCCGCCGACGCGGGACGGATCGAAGAGGTTGAACCCACCCGCTCCGCCGAGGACAAGTTCTCCCTGGCGTGTCCTGAAGGCGGCGTATACGTTGAACTCCCGCCCCTGTAAGCCATCGCTTTCATCATAGTTCACGCAATTGATCCCGACATTCCCCGCCTGCCTGTCCACCGTTATTTTCGACAGGCCGCCGGCCGTAGTGACCCAGAGATGGCCGTGCGCATCGGCCAGGATATTGAGAATGGCGTTGTCCGGCAGGCCATCTTTTTTCAGGAAGACCCGAAAGCTGTCGGTTCCGGGCATCAGCACGTTCAATCCCAGCCTGCAGGCTACCCATACCAGCCCTGTGCTGTCGATCCACAGGTTATTGACGTTATTGTCGCTTAGATGGTTGCCCTCACGAAGATAATTGACGATCCTGCCCGTGGCCTTTTCCCGGAAGCTGAGGCCGAAGGCGGTGCCGATCCAAAGATTGCCCCGGGCGTCGAGGGCGAGAGAAGAGATATAAAGTGACTTAATGGAATTCGGGCTGGATGGGTCCGGCTTAAAATGGTGAAAGGATCTGGTTTGCGGGTCATAGCGGTCGAGCCCACCCATGGTGGCTATCCAGAACTGTCCGTCCGTGTCTTCCAGGATACAGTTCACCCTATCGTCTGCCAGGCTGGCCGTGTCGGCGTCGTTGTGCCTGTAGTGGAGGAACCGATGGCCGTCGAAGCAATCCAGACCGCCGTGGTAATAGCCGATCCATAATTTCCCGGTCTTGTCGAAGGTCAGGCCCACGATGACGTCGGCGGCTGGGCTATTGGCATCCCGGGGTTTGTGCTGCCAGGTGCTGAAGGCATTCGTTTTCCGGTCGAAGCGGACCAATCCCCCGCCATTAGTGCCGATCCAGAGATCACCCTTCTTATCCTCTGCGAAACGGTTCACGTCATTATAAGGAAAGCTTTGGGGTTGGCCCGGAAGATGATGGAAAAGCGGAAATCGGGTTAAATCGGGGTGGTAGAAATTGACGCCTTTCTTGTAGGTGCCAAGCCAAATGATGCCCATGTCGTCCTTGTAAATGGGGCCGATGGTATTTTGCGCAAGGCTTCCCGGTTCTTCCCCGGTGAGGAGCCAGCGAACTGTCGAGCGGCGTTTGTCGAAAATGTCCACCCCGCCCTGGTCGGTGGCGATCCAGATGAGGCCGGCGTTGTCCTGTACAACGGCATTGACCACGTTGCTGCTCAAGGCCGTTGGGCTGCTGGTCTTTGAGAGATGATCGAGCGAATGGGTGGCAGGGTCGAACTGGTAAAGGCCCAATAAGGATCCGGGTGCGAATAGCCACAGCAGGCCCTGGGGGTCGATGTATAAGGAATATTTGAACCGGTTAACATCTTGCGCCGGTAAAATGGATGCGCTGTATAGTAGAACACGCCTGAGCGGGTCGAACTGTTCGATGAGCCCGCTGCTGTGAACAAGCCACAAATTGCCTTTTGCATCCCTTGCGGCGGCGTTGACGGGATCTGCGGAGGCGGCATGCCCGGCTGCGGGTGGCCGAATACAGGAGGCCCGATGCCCGGGCTCCCAGACATAGATACCCGAATCCGCATACACGAAGGTGTAGGTCTGCTGGGACCGGAGGATGGCAGCGAGGCCGCAGTTGTGGAGATATATTGCGCAAGGAAGCTGTGCGGAGCGGAAGAACCGTTCGGGGTGCCGCTCGAACCGCTCCGTCTGAGGATCATAGATGTCGATGCCGACATAGGAGCTCATCCATATTTTGCCATCGGGCCCGTCGTAGATGCCGGTGACATTGTCATTTTCTATAGTGGTGGAGTCCTGGTCGGAATGCCGGAACACCTTGCAGGTATAACCGTCATAGCGGTTGACGCCGGAGATGGTGCCGAACCATAAGAAGCCCTGGTGGTCTTTGTAAATGGCGTCTACGTTATTATTGGACAGGCCGTCCCGGACATCCAATTTGGAGAAGGAATAGTCGGTCGTCTGAGCCGGGCAACGGGATCCCGTCATCAGCAATGCCAATCCTATTGTGAATGAAGATCTCATAAATGGCCAAGTGTGCTAATAAGCATTGGCAACTGCCCAAGGTACGAAGGCGTGTCCCCCGGGCTTGTAGTAAATTGTTTAATCCGGGTGACCCGGGTTGGGCGGTGATAACAGTCGTTGGGCGGATGAAAGCAGGTTAGTTTGATCGATGAGGGGAGGTTAGATGAATTATTACAGGCAGGGCCTGGACGAGGAACTACTTTTGTGTCGTACCCGATGGCCCCGTTTTTCATCCAATATCCTTTGTCAGATCCAACCCTTAAGACTACCCATTAACCCGTAGTCAAGATCCGTACCCCTGGAAAAGTGATCCGTCGACCCCACCCTTTACCGTTGACACCTAAAATCTTCAATGTTCATGAAAAGAAAAAGCCGGCTTCTGTACCGGGAGATGCTTTTGTGCATCGGATCGAATCTCGAACAGGGCTATTCCGAAAAGGAGTGGATCGAGAAAGGCTTTCATGCCAGTTACCTTTGCCTCGCGAGGCTGTTGCAAGCACTAAACGACCATGCATTCGTCGATGAGCAGGAACGGATCTGGTTCTACAGAACCCAACAACCCAGGTTTGCAGCATGGATGGAATATTTTACCCTGCTGTATACTTCGCAACTATTCCTCCCGGATGGCTCGGCGAAAGTAATCGAGTTTTGGGCAGCGGAACTGAAGCGAACCCAGAACTTCCTGATCGAGCATGCCTCCTTTCATGAACAGTACCATCAGGATGTGACGGCTTACGACGAAGGTTTTTTTTCCCCCGAGAGTTCCTACAGCCGGCTCGCCGCGCAGATCATCGGTAGAGAAAAGTACCTGGATTATGTGCAGCAAAGCCTTATCCAATTGCTTTCCCGCGAAAGCTGTTAGGTGTTTTTTTTAAAGACTCCAAACCCAAGCGAAAAATAGAGCTAAATTTAAGGCATTAAATCAGCGTAATGCGCTTCCTGGTAGCAATCTGGCTTTTAACTTCCGGCTGTCTCTGCGTTTCCGGCCAGCAGCTATTTGTGCAGCGTTACTCGATGGAGGACTACCAGGGCGGGTGGCAAAACTGGCGTTTTGCCCAAGATAAGAAAGGAGTCATGTACATCGCCAATAATGACGGGGTATTGCGCTTCAATGGGCAGAAATGGGACCTGCTGGATGTGCCCGGCCAACATTATGCTTTTTCGATGGCCTTCGATTCCCGGGAGAGGTTATATGTGGGATCATTCAATGAGCTGGGTTATTTCGAAAGGGACGAAAACGGCAAATACCGGTACCGGTCGCTAATGCACCTGCTCCCCGACTCATTGAAAAATGTGAAGAATATCTGGCAAACCTTCATATTCAATGACACGGTCTTTTTCAATGGGCCGGGACATATTTATATCTATGCCGGGGGGCGGTTCAAGGTATTGAATTTCGCCGGCAGCCTGGCCTGGTTCCGGAATCGGCCCTGGCTGCAGAACGACAGCGGCTTACGTGCATACAACAATCTTGGTTTCGGCATCCCCCGGGCGCCGGCGCAATTGAATGGGGTGCCTATCCGCATGGTAAAAGACTTTGTTGGCAATTCCCTGTTGCTGGGAGATGAAAAATTCAGGCTTTGGTTATTCGATCCCGATGCGGGAGCAGGCAGCGAACTGGCGCCATTCTCCCGGAAGCTCGAAGGTTATTTAAACGGTTCCCCGGTCCGCAGTTTCCTGCATCTGGACAATGGCACTGTTGTTTTGTTGTTGGAAAAAGGGCTGCTTTTTATCGATGAGCAAGGCAACCCGGTGAATTTTATTTCCAAGGCGGTTTTCGGCACGGACATTACCTACGGCCGGATGTTCGAGGACAACCATCATAACCTTTGGCTGACGGCCACCGACACGTATATTTTCCAGATCATTACGAGCAGCCCTTTGTCTTTTTTCGATAAGAACAATGGCCTGGATGGCAGTATCCTCTCGTTGGGAAGGCATGGCGACTGGCGGTATGTCGGCACGACGAAGGGGCTTTTCGTCAAGGGGAAGGACCAGGAATTCCGGCTTGTACAGCAAACCGACGGCGAGACCTGGGGCTTTTATGATTTTGGCGGGAAATTTTATGTGGCCCATGAGACGGGGGTCTTCGAACTTGACGGAATGAAGGCGACAAAGATGATCGACCAGGTCTCCGTACATGGCTTATGCCAATGGCCCGGCAGGTCGGATCGGTTATTGATGGGGACCTACAACGACGGTCTATGGCTGTTGGAAAAGAATAAAGATGGTTGGTCAAAACGAAGGGTCAAGGGGTTCGAAGAGGAGATCCGGTTCCTGGCAGATGATCAGGACGGGAATTGCTGGACGGGAAATCTCGCCAGAGGTATTTACAGGCTTCGGTTGACCGAAGGGCTGGACTCCGTGATCAGCGAGGTGTTGTATGACGAAAAGAAGGGGCTTCCCGGGAAGATGAATAATCGTGTCTTCCGACTGGCGGATGGGGAACTCCTGGCTCTTACGGTTGATGGCATTTATAGCTATGACAAGGCGACGGACAGGTTTGCACCCGTCGAATCTTTTCGACAGGCGTTACCTGCTGGTTGGCACATCAATGCGATGGCGGAAAGCCCCGATGGCGATATCTATTTTACCGGAGGGACGGCACAATTCCGCGAAATAGCCGGCTACCTTCACCGGCAGCCCGATGGCAGCTTTCGCTTTTTTGAAAGTCCCTTTCATAAGATAGCCGCTTCCAGCAATGCCTTGCGGCCGGAAAGGTTAGAAGAAGACCAGCCGTTGATGGTAGCGGGGCCGGATGAAGTGTGGATCGGCGCCAACGAAAAGCTGGTCACTTACGACCCGACGAGAAAGACCTATTATGATGATTCCCTTCCGTTGTTCGCCGATCGCGTCTGGGCCGGGGATTCCTTGATCCTCAATGGCGACCGGGTGGGGGATCCGATCCTTGCCGACACCCAACGGGCGAATGCTCCCCTGAGGGAGGTGCCCTATTCCCGGAACAAGCTCAGGTTCAGCTTTTTCACGCCCTATTATGAAAGCACCGAAAAATTGGAATACCAGTACAAATTGGACGGCTTCGACAACAAGTGGTCGCCCTGGACGAGGGAAAACGAAGCGGCATTCATCAATTTGTCCGAAGGGGACTATGTACTTTGGGCCAGGGCCAGGAATATTTACGGGAAGGTCGGCGAGTCTTTGGCCATTCCCTTCAGGATCCGGCCGCCCTGGTGGCGAAGTTGGTGGGCCTATCTTTCCCTTGCACTGCTGTTGCTGACGTTGGTATTGTTTTCGATCCGGTTGTACACAAAGACCATCGCCGCGAAAAACCGGTCGCTGGAAAGGAAGGTAATAGAGAAGACCAGGGAGATCGCGGAAAGCGCCCAAAGGCTCAAGGAGCTCAACGCATCCAAAGACAGGCTTTTTTCCATCATTTCGCATGACCTGCGTGGCCCGCTGGGGACCATGAAAGCGGTCGTAGACCTCATGAAGAATTCTACCATGTCCGAACAGGACGTCCGGTCATTTGGCAGCGAACTCGGAGACCATTTGCTCGTCACAGGTGATCTTTTGAACAATCTGCTTACCTGGTCCAAGGCGCAAATGGAGGGGGTTCCGCTGACGCATAAATTATTTGCTTTGCAGGGGATCGTCGAAGAGACCTGCCAGCTTTTCCGGGCCATGGCCGAATCCAGGGGTATCAGGCTGTTTATAGAGATCCCGGCCGGCGCACAATTATACGGTGACAAGGACATCACCAGGACCGTATTACGCAATCTGGTCAACAATGCCATCAAATTCACTGCACGTGGAGGCCAGGTCATCATAGGGGCGCAAAGAAATGAAAATAGCCTGGAGGTCTTTGTAAAAGATAGCGGGCCCGGCATCTCGCCCGATGGCATTGCGCGGATCCTGGGGAAGCAGAGCTTCCACAAGGCAGATGCTACCGGCCAGATGGGAGCGGGGCTCGGCTTGCTGCTCTGCCAGGAACTGATCGAGAAGGACGGAGGGCATATAACCATCGAAAGCAGCTTGGGAGAGGGAAGCCGTTTCTCCATGGTCATTCCTTGTCCCGAAGAAAAATAAACAGATTACTACAGCCCGGGTCACGACATTCGCGTTTTTTAGCGGTCTCAATCAATCTGCGACCCCATGAAACACCTTAAGCTCCTTGTAACCTTGCTGGCAACGTCCTTTTTGCCATGTACTACCCCGGCACAAAGCATTCAACAGCTGCGAGTCAAATTGACCGACACCACGTCCGATCAGACCCGGTGTGACGTCTATTATTCCCTCTCCAGGTATTACTGGAGCAAGGATGCAGACAGTGTATTGCGGCTGGCGGATAGCGCGCTGTCATCAGCCAGGAGAGTGCAATACGATAAGGGTATAGCGGAAGCCTTTTTGTCGAAGGGGATTGCTTACGAGCTTAAGGAAGAACATGTCTACGCCCTGAACTGTGACCTCGAGGCGCTACGGATCAGCGATCGATTGGGCCTGGACGGGCTGACCGGGGATCTTTATGGCAATATCGGCAATGTTTATGCCCATTTGGGCAACTATCCAAGGGCAAGGGAATACTATGCGAGCGCGCTGGACATAGCACAAAAAAACAAGGATCAATACCAGACCACCATCCTGCTGACGAATATCTCGGAGGCATTTAAAAACAACGGCGTCTATGATTCGGCTTTAGCCTATAATAGCAAAGCCCTCCCCATTATGTGTGCCTTGCATGATTCGGTGGTGATCGCGGCCATACTGTTGAATATCGGCGACGATTATGACAAGATGGGACACCCGGATAAGGCCCTGACTTATTTTGCCAGGTGCGATTCAATCGCCAGGCAGGTCCACGATGAGGAGGATATTGTTTGGGCTGGCATTTCCAGGGCCGAAGCCCTGCAGCAGCAGCACAAATTCAACCTGAGCATCCGATATGCGGTGACGGCGCTGTCAGGTGCCCGGCGTTTTTCATTTGCCGAAGTGATCCATGAATGCTATTCGGTCCTGTGCACCGACTTCCGGGCGACCCGGGATTTTCAACAGGCGCTACAATACAGGGACCTGGAAGTGGCATGGAAGGACAGTCTCAATTCCATAGAAAAGGAGAAAAAAATCGGCAACCTGCAATCAGATTACGAACTCGAGAAGAAGCAGCACCAGATCGAACTGCTGAACAAAGACCGCCAGTTTCAGCAGCAGGAGATCGGAGCGGAGCGGCAAAGACATGTCATGTTTGCCGCCAGTGCTTTGTTCTTTAGCATGTGGGCGCTGTTCCTGTTCAGGAGCAATAGGGAAAAAGAGACGCTCAACAGGCAACTGCGATCCCGCAACCATGATCTCCTGCGGGGGTCGTAAAATTTGTCGAATATGTAGAATGTTTACTACAGATGTTATAGTCAACGGCATTTAACTTTATCCGATCTGTTTTCATTAAAAGCGAAGCACATGACAACGAACAGGTTCCTGGTGGCCGACGACCATTCTATCGTAAGAATGGGACTTAAAACCCTCATCAAAGACATTCAGCCGTTTCCGCAGGTGGAGGAAGCCGCCGACGGCGACACTGTAACCGCCCTGGTGAAAAAAAACGACTATGACATGATTGTCATGGACTTCAATATGCCAGGTACGGATGCCATGACACTAATTAGTAACCTCCTCGCCTATAAAGAAAAGACCAGGATCCTGATCTTCAGCATGAACTCGGAAATTCTGTACGCAAAGCGCTTGCTGAAATTAGGGGTATTGGGATACCTCAGTAAGGAATCCCCCGCGGAAGAGATCAGGCTCGCGATAGAAACCGTGTTGAATGGCCAATTGTACATGAGCCCCGAACTCAAAAAGTATATGTATGAAGACATGGTTACCAAAAAAACGGATAACTCGTTTGAGAAGCTCTCCAACAGGGAGATACAATTGGCAAAATATTTTCTCCTGGGCTATTCTGTCTCAGAGATCATGAAGACCCTCAATCTTCATTCCTCTACCATAGGCACTCATAAACTTCGGATCTTCGAGAAACTAAAGGTAAAAAACGTGCTCGAGCTGGCAGAATTGGCAAAACTGTACCAGCTGGACCCTTCTCAGATCTAAGGAGCACTATTTATAATAAGACGGCGTCGGTACCGGCACCGTCTCATTTTTAGTGCGTAAATTTGGCTGTTGAGTTTTCTCATTGACTAAAAAACAAATAAAATGGAAGACAGACAGATATTAAACCAAATCGAAAAGCTGATGGCCGAGGAAGATCGGCTCCATGCAGATCCCGACTTGAAAAAGAGTGAAGTTGATCGTATTCACAAGATCAAAGTGGAACTGGATCAGTGGTGGGATTATCTCAGGCAAAGAAGAGCATTGAGGAATGCAGGCAAAGACCCCAACGATGCAGCTGTTCGCCCACCCGAGATTGTTGAAAACTATTTACAATAGTAACATGGGTTTACAGCCGGTTGTGCTTGAAATTATTTAACAGGTCCTCATACTGTTCCTTCAGGTCGTCCGGCAGCTTATTTACGATGGAGTCCAGCTTGGGTTGCGACGCGGTCTTGCCCGGAGGATCGACCCAGTTGTAGCGGCCATTCCATTTAGACCCGATATTCGTTGATGCCGCGTCGACGATCAGTTGAAATGCGTCTTCGAATTTATCCTTTTGCACTTGCGTTGAGGCCATGATTGGTCAGTTTAATTCCCACGCAAGATCGGACTTTCGCGCCAACTTTTTACCTTTAGTGCATACGTTCCCGGCACACACAAAGATGGAGGTCCCAACTGCGCCACGATCAAACCTTTCGCCGGCTGGACGGCAGGTGAGTAATTCGAATCAGGGGAGCAACTGCCGGTGCATACTGGGCGTCGTTTCGGGGGGGCCGTACCAATCGTTACATCCCCGGAAGGAAGGCGGTAATATTCACTATAGGAGTCAAAAAAGGTGATGTTACTGACATCGGGGTATTCCTGCAGGCCGTTTGTGGCGTCGGCGCTCTTGATCGTGTCAGTATTCCGTTCACTATTGACCAGGGTCTTGCCAGGCTTTGTAAAAAGCGTGGCCCCGGCGAAAGTGAACTGGTTGGAGGGGCCATTTACACAACCGACGACGTCACCCGAATCTTCCAGATTCGCCCATCCACCCTCGAAGACTGGACCCGCCGCGGCATCCTCAAATCAGTCAAGATCCGCAGCCAGGTCTATTTCCTCCACAGCGATCTCGAAGCCCTCTTCCGCACCCCTCCCGGCGGCAACGACTCTTCCGATCCGGCTGCAACGGCCTAGATGTCATGCTACTGTTCCATACATCCACCTCAATCCATTTGCTTTCGCCGTTGTTTGCTATCTTCCCTTCTGCGGGGATTCCCTTTACACTGATTGCCGGATTAGGCTAATTGTCTGCGAAGAATCTTCGAATGATCTGTGCCGCTTGTATAACTTTTGTACTCGTCACTTTCTCGGCGTAAGTATAACTAAATACGTTAATATGTCCGGTTTCTTAAAACCCAGACCTTATTATATTAATTAAATTGACAGTAAAATGGAAGACTTCGTACTATTATTTCGCCAGCCGGATACCTACAATTACAATTTGTCGCAAAGTAATATAGAGACTGCTATGAAGCGATGGGACAAATGGTTTAATGATCTTGAGGCTGATGGTAAACTGGTCAACGCCGGAATACAACTTGGATTGAAAGGAAAAGTTCTCAAAGCGGGCGGGGTAGTAACTGACGGCCCCTTTGTTGAAATAAGAGAACGGTTGAACGGTTTTATTGTCGTAAAAGCTGAAAGTTTGGATGACGCGATCACCCTGGCGCACGGATGCCCCATACTGGACATCGATGGCACAGTCGAGGTCCGCCCTTTTTTCATTCACGAACAAATGAAGGGTCATTTGCTTTCCGTTTAGTTTTAATAAAATGATCGAGGAGAATGAAACAATAAGAGCCTTATTCCAAAAGGAATTCTCGAAAATGGTGGCTGTGATCAGTTGGCGTTTCGGACTGCCGCACATGGAAATAGCGGAAGATATAGTCGGCGAAACATTTTTACTGGCCATTCAAAATTGGGAGATCAACGGGATCCCCCCAAATCCCACCGGATGGCTCTATAAGTCGGCCCAAAGGAAAACGCTTTATCATTTCAAACGAGCTAAAATCCTGGAGCAAAAGATCCTTCCTGAGTTGAGCCTGACGAAGGAGGGGGGATATATGATGCCTGAACTGGACTTTACCCGGGAGAATATAAAAGACAGCCAACTGCGGATGCTATTTGCCATCTGCAACCCGGCGATCGCCAGTGAGGCACAGATCGGATTGGCGCTTCGCATACTTTGTGGGTTTGGCGTCGATGAGATTGCCGAAGCTTTCTTGTCAAACAAGGAAACGATCAACAAAAGACTGTTTCGGGCTAAAGAGAAATTGCGCGCCGAAAAAGTAAAAATGGAGCTTCCTCCGGAAAGCGAGATTGAGGAAAGGCTTGATAATGTTTTGCATTTAATCTACTTATTGTTTAATGAAGGCTATTATTCTAAAACACAAAATCAAATATTACGAAGGGAGCTTTGCCTGGACGCGCTTCGCCTGGGAAAAATGCTCACGGAATACGGAATGACGAACAGACCCAAAACAAATGCTTTACTGGCATTGATGTGTTTTCACGCTTCCCGTTTCAGCGCCAGGCAGACGGAAAATAATTCCTTCATTTTATACGAAAATCAAGATAAGGACCTCTGGGATGACAAATTAATTGATCTGGGCAGCCAATTTCTTGCGCTTTCAGCACATGGCGATGAAATAAGTTCCTATCACCTGGAAGCAAGAATAGCAAGCTGGCATTGCAGAAAAGAAGATACTACGGAAAAATGGCAGAACATTCTTCATTTGTATGATAGCCTTCTGCTGATCAATTATTCCCCCAGCGCTGCTTTGAACAGGACTTTTGCCCTTTATAAGGCTAAAGGCATTAATGCCGCATTGGCGGAAATGAAAAAACTGAAATTGGAAAACAATCATTTTTATTTTATACTCCTTGGTGAGCTCTATAAACAGATCGACGTCGAAAAAGCTAAATTCAATTATCAGATCGCAATAGAGCTATCCCTGACTAAAACAGAAAAGCAAATCCTTCAAGCAAAAATTGACAGCTTGGTATAAAAACATATTTCCAATTTTTTGTCCAACATCCGCTTTCCCGGTTCTTAATATGAATAATAGCTATTCATATTGAAAATCAGCAATCATGGCAAATGAAAATTCCAGGAAACGACGTGGCTTTTTTACCTCGCTTTTTACCGCACCAGTGGCATTAATTCGCGTCAGCTCTATTCTTTTTGTTCTTTTAATGATCGGACATTTGTCGGGATACCCTTGGACCTCGAAACACGTCCTCCAGGAAAAACAACTCGTCGGTTCGATGAAAACTGTCGAGCTTGTATTCTTTGCAGAGCGTTCAAGCTATTGGAACCTCTATTTTGGCTGGGGCCTCCTCGTCGCTCTTATGCTGCTCACAATTGCAATTGTCCTGTGGCTTTTGTCAGATATTGCCCGTCTTGCCCCACGCCCGGTGGGTCTCATTACCGGCGTCATCTCCGCGAACTGCCCGGTCCACGCTTGTCTCTGTTTTCGTTTTTTCTATACCCCGCCGGTTGTAATGTTGGTGGTGATGTGCATAATGCTGCTGACGGCGACCGTCCAACTACTGACGCGGACCTGATTCAAACCGGCCTGATACCATACCCATCGGATCCTATCCAGCCACATAGTCCACCAAGTCAGGAGCTGTGAAACATTTGCTCCCTTCTTAATCAGAAAATAAAATGACCGGAAAATGTCCGAAAACATTAACCCAAACGCTTAATGATGCAGCGTGAAGGATTCATGTATTATTTTAACTTTAAAAAACAAAATTATGAATGAATTGAAAGACAAAGTAGCAGTGATCTATGGGGCAGGCGGCGGAATCGGCGGCGCTGTCGCACGTGCTTTCGCACGCGAAGGAGCCAGGCTTTTTCTTACTGGGCACCGCTTGGCGCCGGTGGAAGCGGTTGCCAGGGACATCGTGTCTGCCGGCGGCGATGCCGAGGCAGCGGAGTTTGATGCCCTTGATGAGCAGGCCATAGATAAGCACCTGCAGTCTGTAGTGGCTACCGCAGGCCGCATCGATATTTCGTTCAATGCGCTGGGGAACTCGCCAGCTAAGTATCTGGGCGCACCGCTGGTCGATATGGATCTTAAACAATTCTCCATGCCCATCACGAGCTATATCACATCCTACTTTCTGACTGCGCGTTTAGCGGCAAGACGCATGCTCACGAATAGATCCGGGGTGATCATGACCGTTACAGCGCCTCCCGCAAGAATAGGCACGCCAAACGGAGGTTATGGTCCGTCACAGGCCGCCAAGGAGGCGCTTACCCGGTACCTGTCGCTTGAACTCGCGCCCCAGGGCATCCGCGTGGTCGGTCTGCAGCCGCACGCCATGCCGGAGACAGGGACAATAAGGGAAATATTTGAAAGTAGGGCCGAGACAGCGGGCGTAACCTGGGAACAGTTCGGAGGCTATCTTGCAGGCATGAACCACCCCAAACGCTTCCTGACACTCGCAGAGATGGCTAACGTAGCGGCCTTTATGGCTTCCGATAAGGCAAGCGCGATGATGGGAACGACAGTCAATGTGACCATGGGAGCCCTGGACGATTAGGTTCTGCTGACCGTATCCACCGTGCCTTTATCGTCGCCCTCGATTGGCTCGTTTCCTTCGACCAGGGGGTCGTCTATGGGACGGGCCACCTCTTGCCGATCAGCGAGACCTACCGCCAGCGACTCCTCGACCGCGTCTTCGTCATCACCGAAAAATCCCGTGCTGAAGGAGTTAAGTTGTCAAAGATGTAACGGAACCGGACGGTCTTGTCCTATAACCGACGCAAAGGTTTTGCTGGGTGATATAAACTGTTGGAAATGAAGCCCCATATTTTTGGCATATCTTGAGCATCATTACACAACATGAAACAACGCATTTTTTGCTTCCTGATCGCCCTCTCGATTGGCGCAGGGGCCTCCTGCCAGACCATTCAAAGGATTGATGGCACAACCTTGCCCGTCGATAGCCTGACAAATAAAATTGACTACCTGATGAAAACGGCTAACGTCAGCGGTATGGCCATTTCAGTATTCAATCGGAATCAGCCGGTATATAGCCGGACATTCGGACTGGCGGACGTCCCCAACCATGTCCCGCTGCGGGATTCAACGGTCCTGTACGGCGCCTCGGAATCCAAGCTGGTCTTCGCCTATGTCGTAATGCAACTCGTCCAGGAAAAGCTAATCGACCTCGACAAGCCATTAGTGCAATATCTCGACAGCCCCTTGATAGCCTACCACTTTCCAGGCAAGTTCAAGGGCTACCAGGATCTGGCGGGCGACGATCGGTATACAAAAATCACCGCCAGGATGTGTTTGGATCACACGACCGGCTTCCCCAATTGGCGTTGGATCGAAGACGACCATAAACTAAAGATCAAATATGATCCGGGCACCCGGTACAGCTATTCGGGAGAGGGGCTGATGTTGCTGCAATTCGTCATCGAGAAGATACTCGGCAAGGATTACGAGACCATTGCCCAGGAGCGCGTATTTAGGCTGTTAGGCATGGCCAACACCAGCTATGTCTGGCAAGCCCGGTATGAGGGTAATTTCGCCTATGGGCACAACGCCTCCGGTCAGCCTTATCCCATTGCTCGTTGGCATTCCCCCGGCGCCGCGGGCTCCATGAGCACGACCCTGGCAGATTTCACCAAATTCTACACCGCTCTGATAACCAACAAGTCCCTCACCCCGGAAAGCTTCGCAGAGATGACCCGCACCCAGATCGCCATCCATTCCATAAAACAATTCGGTCCCCTCGCCCGCGTCGACAGCACCACCAACGATACGATAAAGCTCGGTTATGGTCTCGGCGTCGGCGTCTTCCAAACACCCTACGGCCGCGCGTTCTTCAAGGAAGGCCACGACGACGGCTGGGGTCACTACACCGTGTGCTTCCCCGACAAACAGATCGCCATCATCATCATGACCAATAACGACAACGGCGAGTCCATCTTCAAGCCCCTCCTCGCCTACGCCATCGGCGACACCTTCACGCCCTGGCAGTGGGAGAATTATATTCCGTATGATCAAAAGAAATAGTGCTGACTAACGCCGCTTTCGCATTTTTTCGATGGTGGTAAAAGTCAATGTTGTTCCGCTATCAGTGTTAACGAAATTGATAGCCGGGATCCCATAATGCAGGTAAGAGCTTCAGCCCCCGGCGCTTTTGGAAAGTCTTATTGGGTAATTGACCATTTTATGGCTCGGCTTGCTTAAGCGTTCCGGTTGAGTGTATAAATTCTCCGCTCGGCGTGGTCCAATTGGAATAGATGATTCCATTATCATAATCCTGAATTTGGGTAATGGTGTTGCCGTTCTTTTCCTTCCACGTCAACATATACAATTGTGGTCGCAATTCAGTCATTTCCGTTTTTACGGTTTCGACTTCATGCACTTCTTTGCCATTTTTTTCAATGATGGTAAAAGTCAATGATGTTTCGCTTTCGATCTTCAATATTGCTTTCGCCATTCCAAAGTCTACTGAGAAGTTATTTCCGATGATATTCATTATTTTATTTTTAAGGTTTCGCCGACCAGGAGGCAAATTATTTTCCGAAGCCATAATTTGTTCCTCTATTGGCGTGGTTTTTAATATATTGCAACCATTGCTTATTCTTTCTCGATTTCCCCCTCCACCATGTCAAAAACCATGGTGTGCACAGCCACATCAAACCATTGGTTGAACAGCTCGTAAGTCATCTTCGGATACACCTCCTCATCAAGCCACCACGCCGCGAGCTCATGCACAAAGATGGTCGCATACTGTTGCTTGATGTACTTGCCGATCGCCCGTTCAATGTCAGCCACCTCCTCAAAATCGGGGACCAGGTAAAGATGCGCATCCCACCGAAGATCCGCCAGCATCCCGCCGTGCGACGGATCAGTCCGGTTCAACCAGTCCAGAAACGGCTGCTTCGCCGCGACCACGATCGCCGAACGATATACCAGGGGAAATTGCTCCATATCTCGATTTTTGTGTGCCCTAAGTTAACAGTCGCAGTGACATTATTGCTTACAGCTGGTTTTTATTTTTTCCAGTGCGGGCTGATAGTTTAATGCAGCGCTCTGGTCGAGATCCTGGCAGGCTTCCTGGCGTTTCCCCAATGCCAAATAGGAAATACCTCTAAGGTAGAGGGTCTGACCGTCTTTAGCAACAAGGCGCAAGGATTCGTTGTAATCGGCAATGGCTTCGGCTTGCCTGCTCAGTTGGGCATAGGCATATCCCCGGTTGGCATATCCTTTTTGTGATGGCCGGATGCGGAGCGAGGTAGTCAGATCAGCAATGGCTTTGTCCAATTGATTCAATTCTATTAAGGCATAGCCGCGATTCGAAAAATAGCTTTCATCGGTGCTGTCGAGGGCAATTGCCTTATTCTCATCTTCGACGAGCTTGTCATATTCGTAAAGAAAGTATCGGGCACTAGCCCTGGCGTTGTAAAATTTAGCTTGCCGGGGGTCTTTGGCGATAGCGATATCGAAATACCGTATGGACATGAAATACAAGTCCTGCCGGAGATACAGCTGACCATAATAATAGTAAAGTTTCGGGTAGGCCGAGTCCAATGCTTTCGATTGGTTGAGGTCGTCGGTGGCGGCGGTAAAGTTTTTCTGCAGTTCTTCGGCCGCGGCTTTCATCATATAGGATTTGGCCGGCTGCTGATTAAGCTCGATGGCTCGGGTGAAGTATTGGACTGCTATCGCAGCGCTGTCATCGGACGCTTCATAGGCGTGCACACCAAGTTGGTAATAATCCTGGGCGGTAGCGGCAAGGTGGGAGCCGATGAGCAGCAGAAGAGGCAACACAAAGGAACGACGCATAGAAGATGAAATTAAGATAAAAAGACGACCAGCAACTACCGCTACCTTCATTGACAAAATTTGGCTTGGAAGATTACAACGTATCAATATCCGGATTATTGCGGAGAGTGAACAAAGGTCAGCCGACAGGACGTCATACCCTCGCCCAATCCTTATAACGACCTGGACCGAGCACAGCAGGATGGCCATTGGCAGGCCCTTCTCATACGACAGCGCGCTCGTCTGCACTTGTAATTGCTGGATAAAATTCTTATACGTCATGTAGGAATGAAAGCGGTTCAACATGTTATTGTTTCAATTCCTCCAGCCGCCCCGTACTTCTTAGCCATTTAACAACACCTGTTCCTTTTTGGAACCAGACCGTATCCGCGTAATGGGCCGTTGGCCAGTCTTGCGTGACGACGAGTTTTAGACAGTCGGGATACACGGTCCCGGCGATCGTAACCGGCTCGAAGCCGGTAAATGTATAGTTCCTTTTTTCTTCCCCGTCCTGCTGCTTGTAGCGGGTATTCAGCACAAGTTGAGCCGGAAAGAGCGTGTCAAAATAAGCTAAGTTGGCGTCCTTTAGCTCATCGGTCCAGGAAAGGGGTGAGACGAGAAATGCCCCATGATCGTAGTAACATACGCCGTCGCAGAAGACATTGGCACTGACCATGTCGTTCTTTGTACCTGCCTCGTCCGAGAAGTAATAGATCCCCGTCCCTTTCACGACCTGCGACCGGCAAACGGATCGGGCGTCCTTGTCTTTGAGGGAGTCGGTGCCGGTGATATGATGCACGTAAAAGTATTTGACATCACCTTTCTTCAGCGGAAAGTAGTTGTCGAAGGAAATGGTCTGCCCGAATCCGTGAACGGCCAGAAAGCATAGGATGGGTAATGCGCGCAGGTGTCTAGAGAAGGCAAAAGGTTTCATATGCAAGGCTTTGGACGACAGAGGCCGCCCGCTTAAATATACCATGTTTTGCCTTAATGCCAAAGCCTAATGACCGGAGCTTCCCCCGGTAGAATGATGAGATGGACAATGTCACAGCATAAGAAAAGTGAGCAACCCCAAATGCCTGCGGTCCATTAAAGTAGAGCAAGAAAAAAGGGGGGCCGATCTCCCTCTTCATCTAAAAATTCTGCTGCTCATGCGGCCCACTCAATTGATTGTAGATACAATCAATTACTTGATATGAATCGCCGCTGGATAACTAAGCGAGGAATCGATTCATCCAAAAAGGTTGTTGAAAATACCCGTTTGATCTTACATTGAATTGATCAGCATGGGCAGGATGATGTAAGACGAGACATGATCCGCTTTAAACGTACAGGCACTGTATCGAAATCGTGCGCCACTCAAAAAAGAGGGAAATTTAAACCGTTGACTTGCACCCATTTATAAAATGGTATGCTGTTGGTTGGTTGAACATCAAATTGTATTTACGGACGAAAAGAGTTGTTCCTCCTCTAGCATCTTAACGCAAATCATCACATGAAAAGGAAATACATAGCCCTTTGCTGGCTCTTTTTGTGGCAGCACACATTCAGCGGCGACTGCCAGGCGCAAAACCAACCTGCCGCCGCATTGTTACAGGTCACCCCCGCCCTCACCCATGCCCTCATCGACAGCCTCGGGCAGGTCCTGTACAAAAATTACATCTTTCCAGATACCGCCAGAAAGTGGTCTGCCTACCTCGAATCGCAATATAAAAAAGGCGCCTACGCCGGGATCAAAGATCCCAATGAGTTGAACATACGGCTGTGGAAAGACTTGCAAAAAACCCATTTTGACGGGCATCTGCGCCTGATGTATGCGCCTGGCTTCGCGCAGCAACTCGCGGATACCAGCAATATGACCGAACGTCAGCGGGTCGGCGATTCCCTCCAGCTGATCGATCTGCATCGACAGAATTTTACATTTACGAAGGCAGAGATCCTACCGGGCAATATTGGCTATGTCAAGTTCAACGCCTTTGTCGGTTTTCTGGATGAGGCCCGCCCCACCAGCACCAGCGCCTTTCGGTTCGTCGCTAGTACAACAGCGGTTATTCTCGATCTGCGGGACAACGGCGGTGGCAGCCCCTACATGGTGAGCCAAATCGAAAGCTATTTCTTCCGGGCAAGGACCCACATGAATGATATCATCAGTCGGAAAAATGACACCAGCATTTTATGGACCGATCCCGCCAAATCCGACAGCGTAATCCTGCAACAGCCCCTGTACGTTCTCACCAGCCATCATACTTTTTCCGGTGCTGAAGATTTCTCTTATGCTATGCAAAGCGTCCACCGGGCCATTATCGTGGGCGATACCACCGGCGGCGGCGCCCATCCTACCGGCCCATATCCTGTCGCATTCGGATTCGTTGCCGCTATCCCCAATGGTCGCGCGCTGAACCCCTACACCCATACCGACTGGGAAGGCACCGGCGTGATTCCGGATATTCCCGTCTCGTCCGCCGACGCCCTCACAGCAGCAGTGAAAGCTATCTTCACTGCCAAGATGCAGCAGGCCTCCTCTGAAGAGGAAAAAAGACAGGCCCAATGGCAGTTAGAGGATATCCTCGCCAGACAGTCGGCGGCAACCCGCGACTCGGCTTCTCTTGTCCCGTATACGGGGACCTACCAGGGTGGACTGGTTTTTTATGCAGATCGATCGGGATTATACTGCCGAAATGCTGAGCGGGGTGACAATACCTTTAAATTGATCCCCATATCCACCGATAAATTCATCCTCGATGAGAATGTCCATGTGGAGTTTAGAAAAGATGACAAGGGAAATGTCACGGGCATCGACATGTGGTGGAACAATGGGCAAAAGTCAAATAAACCAAAAGGAGAATAACACGTGCAACCGCTCAATATCACCAAGGCCAGCCGACCACTCCAGTACCAACCGAAATAAGCGCCAGGACTTTCTCCTCCGCGAACTCGCCCGCCGCGACCGGACCGTTGCCGAGACGCCTGACCTCTATGCCTACATCCAGAGCGATCGCACCGATCTCGATCAAACGCGCTGCTGACTCGGATCCCGACATAGCCGCAGAATACACCAGATGTATATAAGTCGCCCTAATAATTGTCAAATTTCAGATAGGAAAATAGCATCCTCCTTTGAAGGAAACGTCGCCCGGCTTGTTTTTATATTTACCGGCACGTATGCTTCCTTTTCTTTTTTTACCTCCTATCACTGACGAAACGTACAGGCGCCGGCTTCCTCAACCAAACACACCCGGCCGATGACTTCGTCGTTTCCATCTTGCCTTTATCTTACCTGGAATGGGTAGTTCACGGATCGCTTTCAATTGTTGTAAATGTTTTTTATGCTACAATCCCCTAATGTGCCGTTTTTTTTCTTACTTATGTGGTAAATTTTCCTGTGAGCTTAATCGAAGAATTTAGGGAATCAGAAAAGCAAAGACTGAATTGGCTGCAGAAACTGGCGGCCAACTACCCCGATGTAACCGAGACAAGGCTCTTGGCCCGGGGATACGCTACGCCCGAAATAAAACCTGTTAGAACTATACAGCCGTCTATCTTTAGAAGGTCAATGTATTGCCTCGCGTTCCTGGTGACATTACTTTCGTGGTTGTTCCTGCTGTCTACATTTAGAGACCGAAGGGCTCCGTTGGGTGTGTACCTGGTATTTGTGCCGTTTTTGCTTTTCGCCTCTGTCTCCTTCCTGCTGGTTGTATTTGTCAAAAGGTACAACTACAGGGTTCGAATCGACGCGTCGGGCCTAACGATTCAAGGGATTTTCACAGCCTGGGGCGAGATAGTTGAGACGGCGATTATGCGTCAGCCACGACCGAGAGGCGTAGCTCGTTTCCTGGTGATCTTTACCCGGGACGGGACGGTCCAGAAATTAAACCTTTTTCTTTTTGGTATTTCGGACCGCAAATTGGCGGCGGTTGTCGAATATTACAAGGCTCAGTCATTAAGATAAGCCTTCCGGGCGTTGCCGTGATTTCCCTACCGAAATTTCTTACATTGCCGTTGTATGACAACAAGCGATATAAATACAAACGGCATTTCCCTCCACGTGACCGAATTGGGTGCTGGCCCAACCGTCCTTTTCTGCCATGGGTTCCCGGACACGGCCTATACCTGGCGCCGCCAAATGCAAGCCGCAGCGGCAGCTGGCTATCGGGCTATCGCGCCAGACATGCGCGGCTATGGTCATAGCTCGGCTCCTGAGGACGCGAAAGTGTACACGCCCCTGCATACCACGGGCGACCTGGTCGGGTTGCTGGATGCGCTTCAGGTCGACACGGCCGTCCTCGTGGGACATGACTGGGGTGCCAGCCACGCGTGGAACGCCGCCCTCATGCGACCCGACCGGTTTATTGCAGTGTTTTGCCTGAGTGTGCCCTATATCCCACGCGGTGACAAGAGTATCTTCGAGCAGCTGCGGGCGGTCGGACAACAAAACAATTTTTACATGTTCGATCAGATGAAGCCGGAGTCCGATGAGCGCTGGGCGGACGCGGCCACCACGATCCCCGCCGCCCTGTATTGGGCCTCCGGCTCGGCCCCTGCGGAGTCGTCCTGGCACCCGATGGATCCGAAACGAGGCCTCAACCGACCCGCTCCGGGCTCACTGCCAGCATGGGCCGACCCGGAGTACGTAGCCCATACCATCAGCGAATTCCAGCGGACCGGCTTTCACGGCGCGCTGAACTACTACCGCGCCGCCGAACCGTACTTTCATCTGTCCGCTGCCTTCAAAGGTGCAAAGGTCACCCAACCGTCGTTTTACATGTCCGGAAGATCGGATAACCTCCGGACGCTCTATCCACCACTAGAAAAGCTTCGCGCCGGCCTTCCCGGTCTTGTCGGCAGCGTCGAGCTGGAGGGCATCGGCCATTGGATCCACCACGAGGCCACGGGTGAGGTCAACACACAACTCCTGCAATTCTTACAGCACGTTGCTCCCGTCTATTGACCCAAAATAACGTGGCATAAGGACGGCTGAATGTGAATGCATCTGGGGCAAACTAGCAGGGTACAAAGGTAGCGCGTCAAAGAAAGATTTTCTATATTGGTAGCGCGTGTCGCAAATAAGTAATATATGAAAAGAAGATCTTTCCTTGTCAGCACATTCGTTTGTATGAGTATCATTTCGTTTGCGCAAACAGATTTCACAGGAAGCTATAGCATCCAGAGCTTCCAGCCGAGCGAAGACCGCTATGCCCGCGTCATTCCCAAAAGCATCATCATTATGCAGTCGCGGGACTCGCTGGTTTTCCAGAAGGTGACGGTTCGAAGTGACGGCCAGCAGACGTCAAGCACCGACTTTATTAAGGCATCCGGAGATACACTGCGAACCCGTAGCCTTGATGGCCGGAAGAAGCTGAATTGTGGCCGGTGGGACAACGGCAAGAGCCAACTGACCGTCGCTTCTGCTTTTTTCGGGGATGATTCTACGAAGGCGGTCTATACGATGACCGACGTTTGGAGCACCTCAGGCGGCCAATTGCTCCTGGACCGAAAATACAATATTTCACCAATGGCCATGCCTACGAGGTGAAGGCAGTCTATAAGAAGGTAGATTAAATGGTTTCTTTGTTCAATTATACTCCTGAAAAGCCAGAAATGAATGCGGCGTAATGGACAACCGCTTATCGAAGGGCAGCGGAACTTCGCTTAGTTCCAGCTCGAGAAAGGCCTGCGCTTCCTTGATACCCCAGAGATACAGAATGCCATCATTGGCAGGCTTGATCCAGACCTCGGGCAGCATAGTCTCCAGCAGGCCATTCCAACAGGCTTCCTGTAGCTTTTCCAGGTCGGATAGCCCCCGGTCCCCGGGGTCGTTGTCCTTCGGGACCCGGTTTCCGGCGAGAAAGGTGCTGCCGGTCATCAAAAGAACTTCTACCTGGGTATAATGCTGCGCCATAACGAGGGTTTGTTCTTTGCCGTAACGAGGGTTTATCTCCTCCCACAACGCTAAATAGTACGCGCGTATTGTTTCCAACCTTCCGCCCAAGTCCATCATTCTATTGCAGCTGCAATAGATTAACCCCAGCTATAAGACAAAACCCGGACAAATCGCAGCCAACACATGTATATACCCTCCCGCTCCGGGCAAGCACGCTCGCCTGCGTCCGGGCATAAAAAATGCCCACTACCGCAGGCAGAAGACCCATCCACAGCAGCCAAATTTTTCATTTCTAATACATTTTATACCACTTTTCATACGTCCCCAAGCGCCCGACCCACGTAACTTCACTCCGCAGACAGCTTTTTCATTTTGCAGACTTTTTATTTCACTTTGCAGACATCGTTCCGGACAGCTCCGCCTACCTTACAGGTCTTTTCCATGCTGATTTTGTTTGTGATCAGCACCTCAGGCGCAGTGTCCAATGCAGGCCGGCTTTTTTGTCCAGCTGTCTGACAACCGGGGAATTGACCGCCACCGTCCGTTCTTTATCCATATGACTGTACAGCGCAAGAGACATCCGTTTGGATGAATGGACGCTCGATTTGCTGTTGATAACCACGTAAATCAACCATGATGACCCAACCGCCAGTGCCTGTCCTTTTCGGCTACTACCTTTCCGCTTTCCTGGGAACACATCCGCCAACTGATCCGGGAGTGCTGTTGAAGCAGGATAATCGAAACTCGCCTATCCGGGTGCTTTGCTACGGGGAATGATAGATTTTAATTGAAGCCAGACGCGTAAGTAACGCATTGACCACACAAGACACTCGTATAAGGATTTTGGAGTGGGTAATTTATCTCCACTACTCCATTAATAAGCCATGGACCGTAAATGGTTGATAGCTGAAAGTCTTCCTGCTGCAAATTTGGATTGTAACCATATGTTGCTAAGCCAAAAGTTTCAGAATTTACACTGTTAGGGAAAGGGAAATAGCCAACTGCATAATAAATGTTAGATTTTGCGATCGCAAATCCATCGGGAATGCCTCCCGAAATTTCCCCTGAAACTACTTGTGAGACATTCAACGAGTATGGTATGGGTGAAGACAAATTTATATCAACTGTTGTGATCGGATCGAGACTTTGGTTGAGAATAGTCAGCAAAAAGTAATTATTAGGCACTGCCAAATTGATCGTGTCGCTTTTATTCGCTTTGAAGGTGTCATTTACATTCCAGGAAATGATCGAGCTGAGTTGACTGATACTATCGTAATACTCAAGATAGTTATTGGGTGCAATGGTAACAAATGGGCTGGGCGGCAATACTGAAAAATTCATCTTGGCTGTTCCGCTTAAAATGGTCCCCACTACGCCTTGGTAAGTAATATAATTGACTCCGTTAGTGCCATCATTATCGGTTATATTGCTATTAATTAAAACCGAGTCGCCGTTAGATTGAGTAAAATAAATGGCCGGTACGGTGGTGTTTACGATAGTAATGGTTGATGAATCCTGTATGGAGTTGGTGCCTGTGCCCCCACCGCTGCCGCCGCCGCCGCCTGACGTTGATTTTTGACAGGCAACTAAGCAACTAAGAAGAGCCAGGTCGAAAAGGATGACCTTAATTGAATAATTTTTTTGCATAAATTGTCTGATTAAAAAGCGGGCGAAAACCGTGACTAAATTTCTGAGTTTAGGCGTATTCAAACAATACCAAGTAGTTTGTATTTCCGGGAAGAGTGCTGCTTTAGAAGCCAGATTCAAGAAGAAATTTGATGAGTTCCGATGGCCGGCGAAGATCGAGCTTTTGCATGATATTCTTTCTATGGGTTTCTACGGTATAAATGCTAAGATGTAGTTTTTCTGCGATCTGCTGGTTGGTAAGATGAGTTTTTATCAGCCGGGCAACTTCTACCTCCCTGGCTGTCAGTTTAAATTGTTTGAGAAACGGATCTTGTTGGATAGTTGGTGGGCTTGATACCGATGCATGCACAGGAAAGCAATTTTCACCGTTGTATACTGAACGGATGGCGTCGGCCAGCTCGGCTTTGCCACAATTCTTCAATTTGTACCCGTTGGCACCATACTCTTTTGCCCTTTTGATCAAATGATCCTCGTTATAGGTGGAAAGCACGATTATTTTAACAGCAGGGAATCTTTTTCGGATCCGCAGGAGGGCATCCAGACCGTTCACCTTAGGCATATTGATGTCGGTCAAAATCACATCCGGCAAATTATAGCTGACTAGATGCTCCAGATGATTTCCGTCTGCTGCAATGTCAATGATGGCGATGTCTGGGAAGTCTTTCAATAAAAGAACCAAGCCTTCGACAAACAGCAAATGGTCATCGGCAATGATTACTTTAATGGAGTGGGGGTTCATAAACTTAATTATACGGAATGGTGATTATTGTCGTCGTGCCTGTTATTCCAGAGTCGATGTTCAGTTCGCCCTTGAGGAAATTCACTCTGGTTCCGATGCTTTTTAGACCTTTCCCTTCGGCGCTTGATGGACGGAAGCCTTCGCCGTCATCTTCTGCCATGATCCTTAGTGAAGAATCCAAGAAGATAAATTGGATGGTAGCCTGGTTCGCCCCAGAGTGTTTTATGATGTTGCTGACCAGTTCCAGGATAATCCGATAAATATGTAGGCCAGCTGATTTGGGATATTCAAACGCCGGCCCGCTGATGATAAAGTGGAAAGCGATGACTTCTTCCCGGTTGAGCTTATCGAAAAATGCACTTATCAAGGTGTCCAGAGGTGTGCTCTCAAATTCAGGAGGCATAAGATTATGTGAGATATTTCGCACCTGCTCGGATGCCTTATCGAGTAGTTCCGTCATCGATTGTAGTTGGTCATCACTTATATCCAGCGATTGTGCTTTGATCTTCAATACTGCCAGGATACTACCTATTTCGTCGTGCAGGTCCTGCGCTATTCGTTTCCTTTCTTTCTCTTCAGTGGCAATAATGCTTAGGGAGCGCTCATTTTTTAAAGTTAACAATTCACTGTCTACTCGCCAGAATTTTTCCAGTTCTAGGCGGCGGGAATAGGCAAAGATGATGGTCAGCAAGGAGATCTCAACGGCAACCGCAACCGGCAGATTATTAGGATAAACGTCAAACAGTGAAAGGTCAAACCATTCGTATAGCTGGTTATTGAGTATGGAGAGGATAAGAAAGACGGAAATTGCCGCATAAGCCATAACTAGTTTTTCCTTTTTTAATAGCCCGGCGATAATATTAATGGTTAATAGGCATATGCCAAGGAGGCCTAAATAGAATCCGACTGTCCTGCCGATGGCAAAAGCCAGATATTGCGTATGGCTGAAAAATATGCTGAGCAACAGTGTAGCCTCCGTGACGAGTAATAATATTTTGTAGGCTTGAAAGCATTTAAATAGGATAGGGTGGCGTTTGACCTGGTGGGTGAAAATCTGGAAGACCGTTAAGGCAAAGAGCGTCGCCAAAAGAACAAAGAACACTTTGGGCAGCCTGATATAGTAATGAAATAGCCATTCCGGCAAGAATAAGGACTCGTAAAGAAATTCATTCAGGTTCCAGAGGAGTAAAGCAAAAATATAGGCGGCATGCCACAGGTGTAGTTTGACTTTCAATAATATACCAAGGCAGATATTTGCAATAAGCGCGATAAAGAATATACCCAGGTAAAAGGAAAGGGACGAAGCGTAGTCTTTTTCCCATAAAAAATAGTCTTCAACAGTAGTAATATTGGTTGGAAAATTAATGTAGTCGATGTTGATCGGATAGACTTTTACCAATAAAAGCCTTGTTTGACCCGGAGTCAGATCAACGCGGAATGTAACGCCGCGAACGGGTATCTCTCGCCTTGAGAAAGGGGTATGGGAAGAGGCGCTGTCCAGCAGGAAGATATGGCTGGTGTCTGAGACGTCAAACAAGACAAATTCAAGGTCGCTCGTATTAAATGACCAGAAAAGCGGCAGTGAAATTGTCGTGTCGTTTTTCAGAGCCAGTAAAAACCAAAAAGGATGCTTTGTATAGCCACCAAAAAATTCAAGCTGGCTTTTTCCGCTCGGCATTTTTTGTCTATAAAAAAGGGACATTACGTCGAGCGGGTTGGATCGGCAGGAATCGTCTTCAAAATAGGATAAATGAGGACACAGCCAACCATCCAGTGGGCCCTTTAATTTTAACGTATCCAGGTCCGTTCCTTGCGCACTGGACGGAGCGCACAAAATTGCATTCACAAGGAAGGTCAAAATAACAAGCGTGGCCCGCCATCTCCATCTTCTGGTAGGATACATTTTACAGTATTTATCATTGATAAATAAAATGTCAAAAGGTGCCGGAAACGCCTTCGTTTTGTAAGTTGTCAGCAGGAGATTGTTAGGTATTCAAATCTAATACAATTTGGATAGATATTGTAATTGGTATTTATACGGCCGTTTACGCTTTCATGGGAATTACGCCAGAATTACTCAATATAAGGCAGGCTATTGGCTTTGGCTTAGCAGCGTGGGCGTGCTGTTAGTCACTACCCTTATTTGGTCGCCCCTGGGTGCCCCATTAAAACAGTCAATCTCACGCTAACGTAATGAGAGGGGTGAAAACACGGTATTTTGATAACAGCCTTTGAAATTGCCCATTCGCGCCATAACTTCGCGCTATTCTAATGGGAACATCCCAATTTAGCTACAGCAGTAATCAAATAAGGGCCAACAGCGTCGACTTCTTTACTCCCGCATCTATACCCGCCGCCTGAATCATTGACCAGTCTCTTCCTTCCCGAAATACCCTATCAACTAGTAAACTTTACAATTATGAAATACACATCACCGTCTTCCATGCTCCTGCGTACGTTGACAAGCTTGCTATTACTTGCGTCCATGGCGTGCAACAAAAAGTTGCCGGTCGGGCTTCCATGCGGATGCGAACCTGAAGCGGCGGTATACACAAAAGGAAATAGTTCACAGAAACTGGCAAGTTGCGGTATACTCAACCTGCCCATCGACTCTACATTGTCTCCCGCCGCCCTGGTAATAGCCTATCTGGGCCAGGAGCCGGTTGGAGATTATGATATCCCAGAACTAGGGTCCACTAAAACATTGCCTTTTTTTAATTCATCTGCTTTGCAGATCGAGTCAGTAGGCTGGCATTTCTCTGTCAGTGCCAGCATAAATGATTTGAAAGGCAACGTATTGGTCCAGATGATGGATAACAAATGGTATGTAAATACCGATAACGTGGGTAAATATAATTACGACGCCAAAGGACTGGAGGTCTATGACAAGCAAGGCCATATTTCTTTGAGCATCGACTCCAAACCCCCCACTACATACACGACCTCAGTAAACATACAAGGGGTCATTCCTATGGCAGATAATACCGTCGCATTGTATGAAATTAATCGTTACTTTCTACCTTTTAACTATGGAACACCGGCGCTGGACTCGGTTTTTGAACAATATTATCAACAGTGGCCCATTCAACCCCTATTTAGGTATACGGGGCCAAATTGGCAGCACGCCCGGCTCAGCGCGGAGCAGTAACATGCGAATCCTGGGTCGCTGCGTCCAGGAATAAAAAATGCCCGCTACTACGGGCGATGAACTGGTCTGGTAATAGGTTTCAATGGGTACACATCATTTGACAACACATCACTGCAGTTTATTCGATTTGCTTCCTGCGTTTGGCTTCCGCTTGCCACGCAACCAACATACCACAGTTTAAAAAAATAAAGTAAGCCAAATGCCGCGAACAACAGGATAACCCCGGTTAGCAGTACACCCGGCTTAAATCTTATCACCAGTAAAACACCATTGATGCCTACGAGCGTCAGGGTGACGTAATGCACCAGCGATGGTTCATACTCGTGACGATAAAACTTGCACCAGGTATTGCTCACGAGACCAACAACTATAAAAAACGGCAGGCACGCGAGCAGTTTCCTGCCCTGATCGCCATTCAATTACGACCACATCCCGTATCAAAAGCGAACACTCGGTGCCGAAAGAAACAAGTAACTACTTGATTGATAAATAGATAAAACCTCGGCATTGACTTAGTGGCAAAAGTCCATACAACGTCACTTTCCTATGCTTCGAAACTATATCACCACCGCAGTCCGTTATCTCCGCAAAAACAAGGTCTTCTCCCTGTTGAATATCCTGGGACTGGCCATGGGGCTGGCCTGCTGTATGCTGATCGCGCTGTTCGTTTTCGACGAGCTGAGCTATGACAGCTATCCGGCCCATGCCGCGGATATTTACCGGGTGGAGATCAACTTACTGGCAAGTAGTGGGATGACGGTATATCCGAATGTGGATGTTGCGGTCGGCGAGGGCTTACAAGCCAACTTCCCTTCTGTAAAGGGGTATACGCGGTTGTTACCGGCGGGGCCGGGCTACTGGGGCAGCACAGACAGGCAGTTCAAGGAGTCGAGAATGGGGTTTGCCGACGCAAATTTCTTCTCCTTCTTTTCCTTACCGCTGGTGGAGGGGGATGTGGCGACGGCGCTGAAGGAGCCGAACAGCATCGTGATCAGCCGGTCGACGGCTAAGAAATATTTTGGCGATTCAAAGGCCATGGGCAAGACGATCATGAATGGGGAATTTCCCTTAAAAGTAACAGGGGTGATGGAGGAGATGCCCGACAATTCGCATTTCCATTTCGATGGGGTCGTCAGTATAGCCACCCTGCATAACAACCGTCATACCTGGAGCAATGCGGTATTCTATACTTACCTGCAGCTGGATAAAGGCGCGGACCCCAGGAAGATAGAGGCCGGAATGCCGAAACTGGTGGCAAAATATGTTGTCCCGGAGGTGCAGCATGATGAGAACGTGTCGCTGGCCGAGGCGCAAAAATCCATCCAGAACTTTCTTTTTGTCCTCCAGCCGCTCCGGGACATCCATTTCCATGGAGTGAGCACAGGAGAATTGGAACACAACGGCGATATCCAGTATGTCTATATCTTCAGCGCACTGGCAGTGTTTATCCTGGCGCTGGCGGGTGTCAATTTCATCAATCTTTCAACGGCCGTTGCGTTGAAGCGCGGCAAAGAGGTCGGCATCCGCAAGGTGATGGGGTCGCTAAAAGGACAGCTGGTGGCGCAATTCCTGGCGGAGGCCATTCTGCTGAGTTTTCTCGCGCTGGTGGTGGCGATGGGGTTGGTGGTGCTGCTCCTCCCTTATTTCAATTCATTAGCCGGAAAACATTTTAACCTGGGCGGACTCCTCTCTCTCCGGACGGTGGCTGTTTTGCTTGCGCTGGGGCTGGTAACCGGCATCGCCGCGGGTTGCTATCCCGCATTTTCCTCCGCCTCTTTCAATGCGATCCGGGCGCTGAAGGGTGCGCTTTCTCCTTCCAGGCGCGGAGGGGTCTCCCTGCGAAGCGGGCTCGTCGTATTCCAATTTGTTGTTTCCACTTCGCTGATCATCGGCACACTGATCGCCTACCGGCAGCTGCAGTATATGCAGGGGCAGAAACTGGGTTATGACAAGGACCAGGTGGTGTTTGTAGAGGATGTCGACCTGCTGGGAAACCAGGGCGTCGTGACGGCATTCAAGCAGCAGGTGATGCAGGACAGCCGGGTGGTGAATGCGAGCATCGGAGGGCAAATTCCCGGTGGTGAGCAGATTGGCAGCGCGTTGCTGTATCCCAAGGAAAAGCAGGCGGCCGGGACGGACGCCGTGATCCCGGCAGGCGCCTATGCCATCGACTATAACTATATTCCCACACTGGGCATGAAGATCGTGGCCGGCCGGAACTTCTCACGGGATTTCCCAACCGACTCAAGTGGGGTGATCCTGAATGAATCGGCTGTCAGCAAACTTGGCTGGAAGCATGTCGATCCTGTCGGCAGGACAGTCGTAGGCTCCAACGACGATCAATATAGGGTAGTGGGCGTGGTCGCCGATTTCAATTATGAATCGCTGAAACATAAAATAGCGCCGCTTGCACTATTTCTTGCCCGGGGAGCCTACGGGGGACTGATCGTCAAGGTAAACACCCGGGACATGACCGGCTTTCTGAAAGATCTCGCGCACAAGTGGAACACGATGAAGCCGGGAGCGCCTTTTTCCTATTATTTCCCTGACGAGGCATTCGCCCGGCTGTATGCCGGCGAGCGCAGAACCGCCCAGCTGTTTCAATTGTTCGCGCTGCTGGCCATCGGCATCGCCTGTCTGGGTCTGTTCGGGCTGGCGGCCTTCGCTACGGAGCAACGCGCCAAGGAGATCGGCATCCGCAAGGTGCTGGGCGCGTCCGTGCCACAGGTGTTGCTGCTGGTGGCAAATGAGTTTCTTGTGGTGGTGGGGATCGCTTTCGTGCTCGCCGTGCCCGCGACCTGGTGGGCGATGCATGCCTGGCTGCAGGATTTCGCGTACCGCACGCCCATCGCCGGCTGGATCTTCCTCGTGGCCGGATTCCTGACGGCATTGATAACCGTGGTCACCGTCGGCTCGCGTGCATTGGGCGCCGCCCTTGCGAATCCGATAAAATCGCTGCGAAGTGAGTGAGGTGGCTACGCCCCCCACTCACAGGGAGTAGAGCGCTGGCCAAAACATCATTTTCTAAATGAAAACAGCCATGGCAGCAGACCCGGTTCTGCAAAAGCCCTGTTCCAACTACCGTGATTCACGCCGGGGTACTCCGTGTACTTTACATTTTTAGCACCCATGTTTTGCAGGGCTTTATACAGATCCCTGTCCGGTTGAACAGGAATAACATTATCCACTCCCCCGTGAAAGATCCATATCGGCACATTGGCTGCTTTTTTTATATAGAGCGCTATATTAGCCTCCCCGCAAATGGAAAATGCCCCTGCAAAATAGTCGGGAAAATGAATAAGTAAACTATATGTCCCCAGGCCGCCCATCGAAAGACCTCCTATATACATTCTTTTTTTGTCTGCAATTTTATTCTGAGCCAAACTGTCCATCAAAAGCTTCACGAGTCGTTCGGGAGTTGTGATCGGTTGAGCATCTAATGCCAGATAGTATGCTTCTGTTGTATCCACTACATAAGGGGCACTCGTTATTTTAGGCGGTGTTGTTGTCCATAAGCTATCGGACGGGCATTGGGGGAAAACAACAATGGCTGGAAATTGTTTGCGTACCGAATCTTTTAAAAATAAACTTCCGCCGTGAATAAGTTGCGCTTCATTGTCATTTCCCCTTTCCCCCCCACCATGCAGGAAAACGACCAAAGGGTATGGTTTTTCCTTTTTATAATTTTCCGGATATAAAATCCGGTAACGCAATGTATCCTGACCCTGGATAAAAAATTCCTTTTTATATTGGCTGAAATCCTGTGCCTGTTCCGAGAGCTCTTCTAACATTCTTTTTCCGTTTTCGTTCCGCGGATTAAGTTCCACGGATTTTTGATACATCCTGGTCGCTTCCGCGTTGTCTCCCTTGCGCTTCAGTGCTTCCCCATAACTGTCATACACGTTCCAACTGGAAGGGTAGAGCAGGACATTCAACTTAAAAACGGTCAGCGCTTTCTCCAATTGATTGCTTGAAAAGAAATGATATCCCCAGGAATTCAAATCGTTTTCAGAATGCCTGTATTCATTGTCAGACTTTTTCACCTCATTGATGCCCTTTAATGCATAATTGGCGAGTCGTTCTAAGACTTCTGGTGTTTCCTTGTCATTGATGGCGGTTGCGTACATGTTGCCTATCGCACAGACGACGAGTGACGGGTCGTCCCGGAAAATATAGTGACCGCACCCATAGGCGGTGATGCCCAGGCGATTGGGAGCGCCATTTGCAAATTCCTGGTGGCAGCGCTTCCAATCCTGAATATCATTCGTATCATTGAAAGGCGGGTATTCGGAAACAAAATCGGTTACGGGAACATTGATCGGAAACGGGGAATTTCCAGCCACATTGATATTGGCGGAAAAATCCGCGGACATGTAATACATGCCGGGTTGCTTTTCTCTCCATTTGTTCTTAACCGCATCGATCGAGCGTTGTGTAGCCGCGAGCCTGCGCGGTTCATAAAAACAGGGAGTCGTCCCATCTATCAGTACAACGGCTTTGACCAGGTCGGGGTGACGAAAGGCAAAGAACTGTGCATAGATGGCACCTTGTGAATGGGCAACCAGTATGATGTTTCCCCAATAGCCCAATTTGCGAAGACCCGTTTCCAGGCCATCGGCCATTTTCACGATTCCGTGCTGGTTGCTATCCAGTCCGCTCTTTCCAAATCCGATGCGGTCATAGGCGATCAGGGTGGTATGGGTAATGTCAAAAATGGGACGAATAATGTTGTTCCAGGTAGTGGCATCGTCTCCCCCTCCTGCTTCAAACAATATCGGAATGCCTTTCCCGGGCGTAATGGCGAAGTGTAGTTTGTAGCCGCCGACATCAACCAGCGTATCCAGGGTCTGTGCGTCCACGCAAGGGACAAAAACAGACAAAAAAATAGCTAGTAGAACAAGCGATTTCGTAGACAGTAGCACAATAGATTTTCCCATGACAAGCGCCCATCTAATCGCATGCCAGTTCTGCAGTTAATTGATTGTCAATTTCTTTTAAGGGGTATGGCTATTTCCGTGTACGCTTCCATAGCAGTAGCTGTTTGATTTTGACCGGTTAAACAACCCCGTCCGGTACTTGCTCTTCGTGAATATATCCCAGCCGCTAAGCCAATTAGAAGATCCAAAACCCCATCACCAGCCGGGATCAATAAGAGAGACACAGTGTGCCCATAATCGAACAGTTAGCGCGCATAGGTGAACATTAAATTGTTGATTGTCATTGTGTCATTAAACTGGCACCTTGTTGGCGAAAGTTCAGCCATATTCCAAATTCAATCCGATGTTTAGAAGCTATACCGGACTGTACATAAAAGCCCTCCTCCTGGGCACGTTGATCGCTTGTCATTCAGACCCGCTGACCGTTTCTACGGACGCCGGTCTTGTTTCAGGCACAACCGATGCTGCCGGAGACGTCCGGATGTTCAAGGGTATCCCGTTTGCGGCACCTCCCGTGGGGCCGTTGAGGTGGCGGGAGCCCCAACCCGTTACGTCCTGGACGGGGGCCCGGCGCTGTGTGGCCTTTGGCCCCAACCCTATACAGGAGAACTGGGGGGAATGCAACGAGGACTGTCTTTACCTGAATGTCTGGACCACAAAGGGAAACTCGTGGGCGAAAAAGCCAGTGATCGTCTGGATTTATGGAGGGGGATTTACCGGGGGATCTGGCGCCGGTAGTTGGTGTGACGGAGAACCAATGGCCAGGAAGGGCGTCGTATTTGTTACATTCAATTATCGGGTGGGCGTATTGGGCTTCCTGGCTCATCCGGCCTTGTCCTCGGAATCTCCGAATCATGTCTCGGGTAATTATGGGATACTGGACCAGATCGCCGCACTTCAGTGGGTTAAACGGAATATCTCCGCTTTTGGCGGTGATCCGGCAAATGTCACGATCGCCGGCGAGTCCGCCGGCTCCTGCAGCATAAACACCCTGATCGCCTCTCCCCTGGCCCGGGGCCTTTTCCGGCGCGCCATCGCCGAAAGCGGAGCCTTTTTCAAACCGGGACGGAATATGACGCTGCGGGAAGCGGAGGAAGACGGCGTACGTACCATGCGCGGAAAAAATGCGCTTACCCTGGAAGCCATGCGCGCTCTGTCCCCGGAGGCGTTGCTTCAAAGTGATTACAGGCGTTTGCCCATCGTGGACGGATATGTTTTACCAGATCACGTGGACGAACTTTTCAAAAAAGGCGCCATCAATAAAGTTGATTTGATTACGGGTTACAACGAGGGGGATAATTTCGTGGAGGACACAATGAACGCGGCGCAATTTATCTCGTTTGCACAAAGAAACTATGGAACGCGGGCAGACGCCTTCCTGACCCTGTACCCCGCGGGAAGTATGCAGTCTCAACAAGCCCTTGCCAGGGACCTGCTATTTGGCTGGGAGCATTATACCTGGGCAAAAGTAGAAGGGGCCCCGGCTTATATGTACTACTTCGACCGGGTTCCCCCTGGAGAGCCCAAACTGGGCGCCTTCCATTCCGCGGAGGTCTGTTATGCGCTGACTTTTTTGGTCAGTGGTGGTTTTTTTGATGGCGGCAAGATTTTATGTATGCAACGTAATTCCCCGCCCGGTGCAGGCGGGAAGGATTAAAGGCGGTGACGGGGGCGGCCGCGTATATCCGGTTTGAAAAGCAGTAGGCAGCAGTTTTTGCCGCAGTGTGGGTATATTTGAGGAAACGTTTGATCGATGCTCAGAAAGATGCTGTATAGTCTGTTCGCGCTGGCCCCATGGGCTTCGCTATTTGGCCAATACCGAACGACTTATGATGACAGTACCTTGCAGGCGCAGGGGCCTTTTACGCTGATGCCCTTTAACCGGATGGTGGCGTCGGCCGGGGCCGTAGTGACATTTGGCGACCCCAAACTGGAGAATCATGCATTGGACCTTGCCGTACTTCCCGACAGCGGGCATATGGCTATCGAAGACCGTTATGGCGTCGCGGTGCTGGATATCGCCACGCGGCAGGTGGTACGGCGCTGGACCTTTCTTAGCGATACTTCGGCGGCGGTGAGGGGTTTGATGAGTACGTATTGCGGGATCAAATCTTTTATCTGCGATGGGCAGACATATATTGTCTGGAGTGCGGGCAATGCTCATGCTTCCGCTCTGATGGTTGCCCAGTGGGATACTGCGGGGATTGGGAAAGTGTCTTCGATTTTTTTTGATGCGGTAGTGCCGGCTCCTGCCGCGTTGCCCAATGATATTGCCGTACAGTACGAGGGCGGTGTTTGTTTTTTGTATGTGGCGCTCAACGGCAACAACCAGGTGATCAAGGTACGTTTTCCGGATGGTCAGGTCGTTTGGACGGCGGCTACGGGTGTCGACCCATACGGGTTGAAAGTGGTGGGCGGAAAAGTGTATGTCACCAACTGGGCGGGGCCGGTTGTCACGGACAGCACCCTCGAACATGCAGGTACGCCGTGGGGGAGTGCGTACACCAGTCCTGTGACCGGTAGCACGGCCAGGGGCAGTCTTTCCGTGATAGACGCGCAAACCGGGGTGGTTATCGGCGAGGCGCCGTTAGGGCTTCATCCCAATGCGATTGTTGCCAGCCCGGATCATCTTTTTTTGTATATCTGCAATGGCAATAGTGATAATGTGAGTGTTTTCGATGTGGGTCTTGGGAAGGTCGCCGATTCCGTAGCTGTTGGCTTGTTCTCGGGCAATGTCACTTATTACGGCAGCAGTCCAAATGCGCTGGCTACGAGTGCTGACGGGACTATGCTGTATGTCACCAATGGGTTTGACAATGCGGTGTGTGTGATCCGGCTTGCCGACCGTCGGGTGATGGGGTATATTCCTACGGAGGCTTACCCCGGGGGGATATTGGTATGGCACGATACGTTGTATGTGGCCAATATAGAAGCTAAAGGTTCCAGGGTGCTTGCGGCCGTGAGCGGGTATGGCGCCGCTTCCGCCGGATTAAATGCCTACCAGATCCACCAGGAGATGGCTTCGATCAGTGTTATACCGGCGCCTTCCGGGCGGGAGCTGAAGGCGTATACGAAGCGGGTCGGGCAGCAGAGTCTGTTCTTCCGGCTTGCCCTGACCAACAGGCCGCCCCGGGCGCATGTCGTCCCGCGGCCGGTGCCGGAGCGGATAGGTGAGCCCTCGTTGTTCAAACATGTGATCTATATCATCAAGGAGAACAAGACCTATGACCAGGTATATGGCGATGTGCCGCAAGGCCGCGGTAAGCCGGAGCTTTGTATCTATGGCGACAGTGTAACGCCGAATCAGCATAAACTGGTGGGGGCGTTCTCTTTGCTGGATAACTACTATGCCGCCGGCAAGTGTTCGGCCGAGGGGCATCAGTGGACGGATGCGGCGATGGTGTCGGATTATATGGAGAAGAATGTCCGCGCCTGGTTCCGGAGCTATCCACACCGGCAGGATGATGCGCTGGTCTACAACAAGAACGGCTTTATCTGGAACGACGCCCTGGACCATGGGAAGACGGTGCGTATCTATGGCGAAGCCTGTCTGACGAAATACGATCATTCGCTCAACTGGGGTGATATCTATAAGGGTTGGCAGGGGCATGAGGATCTGGGATTTGTCAATACGACGACCATTGGGAGGATCCGGCCAGTTATTTCGCCCGGATATCCTGATTGCGATAATCTGGTGTTTACCGATCAGCTGCGGGCGGATATCTTTATCCACGATCTGGACAGCGTTTCGCGGATGGCCGGCGGTTCATTGCCCGATCTGATGGTGCTATCGCTGCCCGACGATCATACCGCGGGGACCTCGCCTTTCTTTCCCGTACCCCAGGCCATGGTAGCCGACAATGATCTTGCCGTGGGACGAATCGTGGACGCCGTTACCCATAGCCGTTTTTGGGACAGCACGGTGATCTTCATTACGGAGGACGATTCGCAAAGCGGATGGGATCATATCTCTTCTTACCGGACAACGGGGCTGGTGATCAGTCCATATAGTGTGCTTGGCCGGCCGGTGCATACCAATTACAACCAGACGGGTATGGTGCGAACGATCGAGCAGATCCTGGGTATTCCGCCGATGAATGTCATCGACGCTACCGCGTTGCCGTTGTTCGACTGTTTCTCCGACCATCGGAGCGTCTATACGTATACGCATGTAGAAAATGTCATTCCGCTGGATCGGATGAACAAGCCGCTCGCCGAGTTGAAGGGGAAGGCGGCGAATTATGCACGGTTGTCGGCCACGCAGGCGTTCAAGGAGGTGGACGATGGGGATGATGCGTTGATGAACCGCATTCTTTGGTTTGCGGCGAAGGGGGAGGAGCAGTATCCGGCGGCGACGACCGTAAAATGATCGGTGCCGCCGGTGGTAGTCGTTTTGATCCCGGCGCCTTCCGTAGAATACAGGACTTCGGGAGCGATGGCGAAATGATTTCCCAACCAGAAATTGACAAAGACACCCGCATTCTAGCCGGCAATCGCGGAATAAGAAGATTGGTTGGGATTTTGTGCCGAAAGGAAGTCGCTCAGGTTTCCTCCGCCCTTGATCCCTAATTAAAATGATTGCGCTAAAAGTTGCGTTCCGGCCAGGACCAGAACAGCCAGTAACACGCCAATTCTCTTTTTCATGATGTGGGTTTTGGTAACCTATGACTCGGGGATCCAGTGAAAGTTAAATCGTCTTATCCAAAATGGAGTTCATTGTTTTGCCGACGGAGCGGCGGCATCGACCCGTCGTTCTGGTGGACGCTGATGGAATACCTTGGTCAGCAGGTCGTAAAGCTCCGGATGCTTGGTTTTGAAGAGGCCGGGCTGGTTGAAGAAATATTCGGCTGCCACCGCCAGAAATTCAGCGCTGTTCTTGGCGCCATACACATTGATGTCAGATTTACCGGCTTTGATGGTAGCTATTTGTTGGGCCATCAGCTGCAACCAGGGGAGACTATATTGTTTTTGCAGCAGCGCCTCAGGTAGGCCGTCGACCGCCCCATCTTCTTTGTCCAGCAGATGCACGAATTCATGGATACCGGCACTCTCCTTACCCGAAGTTTCATCAAAGCCTGCATGCAGGGCAGGTTTGGATAATATCATCTCCATTTGCATCGCACCCTCGCCGACCATGCCCAGAATATCACGGTTATTTCCAGCGGTCGAGTAATCATCGGCATTGAAGGTGTCGGCGTATAACAGGACGTCCCGGAGATTGTAATACCGCCACTCGGGAAAACCGAAGATAGGGATCACGGCACTGGATGCCACCAGCAGCCGGTCCAGGTCATCGACAGTCGTATTGACCCCAGTGATGCGGATATAACCCAGGAATTCTTTTATTTTGTTTTGGAAGCGGATCTTCCCAGCAGGGTCGAGGTTACGATAATAGGAAACGTGTGCCAACAGGAGGTTGCTATAGTCCACCGGCAGATCTACTTTTTTCAGTGGCTTTTTATAAAGGGCTACCCCGATCGCTGCCGCAGCTATGAATAGGAGGACAAATAGTGGAGTCAATGTGTTTGATGGGAGTTCATGTGGTGAATGTATTGTCCAAAGGTAGGATAAACGGCCAGCTGCGGACTGTCTAACTTTTAGCAAAAGACTTGACATTGAAAGTATCGAGTGATTTCGCCCTTTGGCACATGTGGCAGTTCGAAATGCCGCCCTCGAAAGGCTCGAATTGCTTACCTTTCCTTTTCATGAATCAGCCATTGAAAATATTGTTTGTTTGTACGATAAACAGAATGCGCAGCGCAACCGCTCAAGCCATTTATCAAGACGACCCCAGGTTCGAAGTGAAGTCCGCCGGGACCGACAAGAGCGCCAATACCGTACTGTCCGAAGACCTGCTTAACTGGGCCGATGCCATCATAGTCATGGAAAAGCACCATCGAAACACCATCCAAAGCCGGTTTCCGGATATCTACAAAGCAAAAAAAATAGTTTGCCTTTACATCGAAGACTTGTATGACTTTATGCAACCAGAGCTCATCACGTTATTAAAGGATCGGGTCGAGAACGTCTATAAAAAAGGCCTACTTGGCTAAAAGATCACCGTACTCTATAACCCCACGGGTCCAAACCAGTTCATCGTCGAGTCAAGATCTATGTACTCGGACCACGCGTGATTATCATCGGATGTTACCAATTTTCAGCCAATCTCCGATTGTTGAAGAGCGTCCAGAACAGATCCAGGCTAAAGCTGCTGTTGCGCATGTTGATATCGCCCCATGTAGCGTCCCTCGTATTGTCGACGGTCGTGAGGCCAACAGTATACCGAAGGCTAACACCGAGTCCTATTGGGCTTTGATATCCGATGCCGGCCGCGGCCCCCAATTCTGCATTGTTGGTGACATCCTTTACGCTTTGGTCTTCCCAGGCAGAAGAGCTGACATTCAGACTGACTTCGGGCCCGGCCTCAACGTAAAATCCACCCGTGAACCTCAATTTGGCCATCAAGGGGATGCTGACGTAACGCAGATTGAGATTATTGTTGACCGTCACGGTTCCATTGTCGCCGGTGGTAGTCGTTTTGATCCCGGCGCCTTCCGTCGTATACAGTACTTCAGGAGCAATGGCGAAATGATTTCCCAGCCAGAAATTAACAAAGACACCCGCATTCCAGCCCGCGAGCGCGGAAAAGGAAGATTGGTTGGAATTACCTTCCGAAAGGAAATCACTCAGGTTTCCTCCTCCCTTGATTCCCAATTGAAAGGATTGCGCGGAAAGTTGACTTCCCGCCAGGACCAGAACGGTCAATAGCACGCCAATTCTCTTGTTCATGTTGTGGGTTTTGGTAACCTATGACTCGCGGACCCGGTAAAAGTTAAAGCGTCTTACCCGACTTCCCAATAAATTTCCCCCACTTTGCCGGTAAAATCCAGATTGGTCAATGATAGTAGCCGGCCCGCGGTGCTGCCTGACGACCCCGGTCATTTCCAAACCGGCACGCGGATATAACTGTCCGCAAACCACTTTATTTCCAGCGGCTCCTTCGCGTCCCCGATCGTCTCGTCGCTAACGTCCTTGCCGGTGCCGTAGTTGATCTGCCAGCCCGGATCTTTGAGGACCGACATGACGACGATCAGCCGGCTGCCTTTGCTAATCTTTCTGCAAGTCATGAAAGAATAAGTGGTGGGGATATTTTCCTTTTTCCCCGGTACGAGCAGCTGACGATTGCTGCGATCCCTCGCATAGCTTGCCCGTTGCAACGTCGAGCTCAGCTGAAAATATTTTCCATCGGCAGTCTGTTCTAGCAGGGAGATGGACAGGTCCATGTCTTTTTTATTGATCGCCGCCTGCAACGAAGCCATAAATGATCCCGTAATCACATACGGCTCTTTGACCGGCTGGGATACAAAACTGACGGCGTTGCGGGTATCAAAGCTGCTATCGACGATCTTATAGTTGACCTGTGCCGCCGCCGTATCGGTCCGGTCGGTAAAATCAACTTCCTGGCTGATGTATTCGTCGGGCTGCGCCGTCTGATTTAATCTGTAATGCTGGCCCACGCGGGTGTTGCCGAGATAAAGGGTCATCGTATCATTGCTCATGGCCGCGAGGGATGGGGCGTGCCGCCACTCGTTGGCGCCCATAACCTCATAATTGACTTTATCCTTCAGCAGTGCAGGTTTCGCGCTGTCCCGTAGAATATAGTCAAACCATTTGATGCCGAGATCGATGAAATTCATCGTTGTCGCTATCGAATCCACGGTATAGCCGTTTACTTCGGCATGGGGATAGTTTTGCGCGCCGCCGTGATCAAAAGGGCCGATGACCAGGTAATTGTTTGCTTTTGGGTTAAGCCGGTAGTGTTCGCGATAATAATACATGGCGCCGATGTCATCGCCGTCAAAATAACCCGTCGTCGTCAGGACCGGGATATTGATCTTTGAAAAATCAGCCGCACAGGCGTGCATATCCTGCCAATAGCTGTCATAGGAGGGGTGCTTCAGCCAGCGCTGGAAGACGGGGCTAGGGCGGCCTTCGATGGTATCGAGCGAGCGAAAGGAAGCCCCTCGTTTATACCAGGTAAAGAACGTGGAGTCCCAGTGCGGACCGTTGTAGAACTCGACGTCATCGGTCTGTTTGCTATTGGTTACGTCGTGGATCCACTGAAGCATATAGGTCATAAAAACATTCCCTGCCATGGGATAGTCGATGCCGGTGCCGACGGCGACTTCGGGCATGATAGTCTTGAGGGCCGGGTGGAGCGTTTTAGCGGCCGCCCATTGCGCGAAGCCGAGATAGCTGCCGCCTGTCATGCCTACTTTTTTATTGCTCCAGGGTTGTTTACTGATCCAGTCGATGATATCATAGGCGTCGTTGGCGTCGTGTTCGAAGGGATCGATCGGTTGCGGGCTTTTACCTTTGCCCCTCGTATTAGCTACTACACACGCATAACCCTTCGATGCATACCGCATGACCCAGTAGAGATCGCGCGCCGAATCGATATAGATATTGAAGATAAAGATCGTAGGCAGTTTCCCTTTCAGGTCCCGGCGCCTGCCGGCTTCTGCCTGGACGGTGCTGCCATCTCGGGTTTTGATCAATATCCGGTCGATGACAAAAGTCTTATTGTCTTCCGCGGCAATGATGGGCTTCATCAGGGGCGATATCAGGCTGAGACTGACGTAGGAGTTGTAGTCGCGGAGCAATTGTACAGCGTCGCTTAGGGTAATCGTATCTTTTTTTCCATCGTTGATGATATCAATATCAAGCGTTCTCTTCAGATCGGCCATGTTGGGCGCGGCGGCGAGTGACATATAATTTCGGGCGTCTCCGTCCAGTTGTTCGTAAGCGCGCGTAAATAGTTGTCTGAATATTTCGTCAAAGGAGGTAGTCAACTTTTTTTGCGCTAACCTGGCTTTTGCCAGCATCTCGTAGTGCAGGCCAACACCGGCGATGCCTTGCTGGCTTAGCGGAGGGATGGATTTTTTGAGCGAGTCGATATACGAAACGACGAGCTCGTTTTGCCCTGTCAGCAAGCAAAAACGCAGCATCCCGTCGTAATACAGCGGTTTGTCGGAGCTATGGTAAATGGTAATGACCTGTTGCGCCAGCGCTGGGATCGTTTGAGAAAGGGCGATGCTGTCTTTGTAATTTTGTTTTGAGAAAAGGAGCTGTTGTGCAGAGATCTGCTGCAAAGACAGAACGGCGGCAACAAAAAGTATCTTATAGGTCATAGTGTGGGTTTGCGTAAAAGTAATCATTAAGGTTTGTAATCTAAAGGCGGACAGCCCGAGAGCCGTCATGATATTGGGGCCATAAAAAAGCATAGACATGCACCACCGCCCGCCCCGCCCTGGCGCACGTTTTGCATCCACCACAATAAACCAGTTCACCCATGAACAACACGAACGAAGTAGCCGCCATCAACGAACTCCTGGAAGAACAAACAAAAGCGATCCGGGCAAAAAACGTGACCGGGGCAGTAAAAAATTACGCACCAGACGTCACGGTGTTCGACGTCGTAGGCCCATTGCAGCATCCGGAAGGAAGCGCCTCAGTAATACACCGACTGGAGCAGTGGTTTTCTACCTTCGACCCGACAACCAGAAAGGCCTCCACGCAACTGAATCCCTGAGCCGTCGCGACGAACATGGTACCTAACGCCTTGCACAGACCTTGATCATAAGAGAGGCGACGTGATCGCCACTATCCGTTTTAGATTGACCCCAGCTGACAGACCTCGATCAAGTCACGACACTTATTGGAAACGACGCAGGTATACTGCCCCTCGACCAGAGAGTGTTGGGTCATGCCACCGTTCAGCAGGTCGCTGATCAGGTGCAGCGGGTCAAAGTCGCAAAGGGTCGTGTACTCGGCTCGGTCGCCTTTTCTAACTTGCAGCAGCGCGTACTCTATCTGGGCCATAGCGGCGACGCAGGGGATAGGGTGCGTAAATTGCGCCAGTAGGAAGTCCGGTCCCAATTCCTCGATATAGGGTGAGAAATGGGCGGATGCCAGATAGGCCTGTACGGCAGGGGTAAATGCGCCGAGTGCTTCCATCAACTTTGCCGTTAACACGCAATACCGGCCGATATCCAGCGCTCTCCACCATAGCGAGATCGCCTGGATGCGACGCAGGTGGTAGCCCTGCGCCACCTCGGACAGGTACGGGTCGCCCAAAGGGCCGCGCGAAGGACCGGACAGCTCCCTATGGTTGATCAACGCTGCTAGTTCCGTCTGAAGCAACTGTAAGTTCATGTTGCGGATTGAAAAGGTGATCAAGCGCCTGCAATTGCCGCACGATTTTTTCCACCCCGACTTCGCCTATGAACTCATCCAGTATCTCGAAGGTGATGGCGGTCAGATTGGCGCAGCGGCGACTAGTGACCTGTTGGGCGAGTGCGATCGTGGAAGGCTTGACCAGACCCGCATGGATATCCATCTGAAAATCATCGGTCGTTACCCCACCTGCCAGGTGCAACTCATAGATGCTGTCCACATGCAATTCATCCAGAAATTTGGTCGAATCAAAGCCGAAATTGTGCTCGTCGCATTCCATGTTATACACATCGATGATCAGGCCACACCCAGTCTTTGCCGTGATGCGGTTGAGGAACTCCGCTTCGCTAAATTGAGGGTCGTAGGAAGGGAGCATGTCGATGACGTTTTCAAGCAGGAAGGGCACCTTGTACCGGTCCTGCAGGATCATGACCCGATCACAGACCATTTCCAGCACCTCGGTTGTCCGCGGCAAGGTGAGCATGGTGCCCAGCTGCTCGCCCGCGACCTGGGTGTAGGCCAGGTGTTCACTGTGCCAACTGATCTTGAGCTGCATAAATAATTCATCCAGCAGGCCAAGGTAAGCAGCGGACCAGCCGTCAACCGAGCCGATCGACAGCCCCACTCCGTGGACCAGGATGGTCAAGTCTTCCGGTAGCCGGCGCAATTCCTGTAGCCTGGCTTCGTGGATCCGCAGCCCGTCTTGGGCGCGGTGCGAGAGGGAATCGGGGGCGATCTCCAGGTGACCAATGAAAGGGAGAACGGCCGCCAATAAGCCGGCTGTACTCCCTTCGTAGTTGATGCCGATGGAAAAAGGTGCTTGCATAAAGTAGATATGAGGGTCTGCCTGCCATCATAAGTAGGCGCTCTGCAAAGACTCACCGGGTTAACGAGCTTCAACGTTGGTTACATCCGCGAGCTAACGAGCTTCAACGTTGGTTACACCTGTATGAGCGACGTTCGCCACAAGACTTTCCCTTAATGAACTGATTTCTGGACTTGGGTCCCCTATAAACGTAACGCCCGGGTAGCCGTTCAGCCCGCAGGTTCTACAGCCATACTTGCCTAAAATGGAATCAAGGGTGGCAATGAGTTGCTCCCTGGTGACATCGCGTTTGAAGGTGACGGCGATGGGCGGGACCGTTGGCAGATGCTTTGATTCTGCGCTTTCTTTTGTTGACATGATGTTTAAATTAAAGGTGAATAACGAGTATGTCCTTCTTTTGCAGGCAGGTCAAGGATAGGTAGGATCAAATGTAGAATCATTTTATGTTCCTGGAAATACAACTATGTGGTACAATTTTCTTGTAATTGACTACCGCACACCCTGCTTTCGTTTTTTTTGCCGCTTGTATGGAATATAAGCGATTTGCCATCTTAGGTGTTGTGAAAAAACTGATGCTACTGATCCTCGTTTGTACCAGCTTGGTTACCACTGCGCAGAAAAAAGACACGTCGTCTTTCGGCTGCGGGTACAGCTATACGCTTCGTTATCCCGAAAAAGCGGCAAAAAACAACATTTCCGGAACGGTAGTGATTCAGATGGATAGAGACGAGCAGGGCACGCTTTCAAATCCAAGGGTCACAAAAGGGATTGGCTACGGTGCCCACCGTGTAATAGGTGATGGTATGGCCAGACAAATCCGGATCGACGATGGCGGCGCTCCCGATGGGTCCGTAATGGTCGAAATTGCTTGGCCATTGGCTCGATCCGAACGGCTGTATTTGGCTGGTATTGTAGGCGCCCTGAAAGCCAAGGGCCAGAAAGCCGAAGTGATAGTCAAGGGGCAGGGCATAGGAGAAGGCCAGCATCGCCGAGGTCGCAGTTACATAGCTCCCTGTGGACGAGCTGTTGGTCACCCCTGCCGACAAACTCGAAAAAGCGGCGGAGGGGTCCTGTTTTCTATCCCGGCCTACAAGCGGCACCTCGACAGTGGCCGCAAAGTTGGTGTAACCCAATACGCCCGGATAATTAACGTGCGCGTAGTCGATATGAGCCAGGGCTTCTTTGTCGGTCTTTACCGCGGGGTTGTACCAAACGGCAAACGCCTGGACATCCGGGTAATGGATATCCTGGGCGCGCGCATTCCTGTTCACGCTGAGGAAGGCAACGGAGAAACAAAGGATGCCGGCAATGATTGGTCGCTTCAAACCGTCGTGTTTTGGTCTTTTCCGCTATAGTATACGACGAATGATTGTTCTTAGTATGTCGCGCAGGTTTTATTCGTTCGGATTTCTTGTAATCACCTCATTCTGGCTGACCGGGATCGGGAACACCGGAATGGCGAGCACAGGTCGTTGCCGGGATTATGGAACGATCGTCGTAAAGATATATACCGCAAAAATAACCAGCAGTACGACACCCTGCAACAGCGTAGTGCGGCCCGTCCGCAAGGACAACAGGATAATTAACAGGGAAAGCATAAAAAGCACAGTGGATTTGGTATCGATGCCAAGCGTAAGCGGCAAGTGCTTGTAAAGTGATACGAACGCTACAGCCGGGATCGTCAGACCGATACTGGCGAGTGCCGAACCGAGCGCCAGGTTAAGGCTGGACTGCAGTTGGTTCTGGTTGGAGGCACTCATGGCCGAGAGTCCTTCCGGCAACAGGACGACCATAGCGATGATGATGCCTACCAGAGACTTGGGCGCCCCCATGCCAGCAACACCCGTTTCGATATCCGGCGCCAGATGTTCGGCGAGTACTACGACGGCCACGAGACTGATCAGCAAAAAGACGATACTGACTAATGTGGTGGCGCCGGTGGGCGGTGAGGAATGCATGGCTTCGTCAGGCTGAGAGTCTGTTTGCAAAAAATAAGACCGGTGGCTGATCGTTTGAACCAGCAAAAAAGTCGCGTACAATAGCAGGGCGACAATAGCCACGAAGATCAGTTGTTTGTCGTTGTAGAAGGGACCGGGGACGCTGGATGTATAGTTGGGAAGAATAAGCGTGAGCACGGAAATGGCCGTCAGCACCGTCAATGCGGCTGACACGCCATCCAGGCCAAAGGTCTGCTCTTTAAATTTTATTCCGCCGAGGAGCAGAGAGCCGCCGACGATACAGGTGAGTATGATCATCTCGGCGGCAAATACCGTGTCCCTGGCCAGCGTGGCAGTTTCGTGGCCCGGCGTCAGCATAAGGGAGATGATCAGCGCTACTTCTATGGAAGTGACAGCTACGGCCAGTACAAGGGCCCCGAAGGGCTCGCCTACACGGTGGGCGATCGTCTCGGCATGATGGACGGCCGCCAGGACGCTGCCAATCAACCCTGCGGCGAGCAGGATCGAATAGAGGGTTCCCGATGCGAATCCCGATCCGGCAAATAATAGCCAGGCGAGGATGGGTGCAGCCATTGTCCATAAAGGGATCTGTAATTTCAAGCGTGCCATTCAAGTGCAATAGTATTAAAGATAGCGATTACGGCAGTGATATAACGCTCATTCTTGACAGAAAACGTCTGTCCCGTATTGACCATGGCCGAAAAGCTGTTTGCCCGACTAAATGTTCTGCTAAATGGAGTAACCCTAACTTGCTTTTGATTAACTTAGATCAGATCTTGACCATTTCAATTTATAAGATGAACAAGGAATCATTAAAGGAACATATTTTAAAGAAGGTGCAGTTTTCCGACGAAGAACTTGAGGTATTTCTTTCTTATTTCAAGGAGAAGAAGGTAAAAAAGAAACAGTTTATTATTCTCCCCGGATCTGTTGCTAAATATCGATCCTACGTTGTTAAGGGCGCTTTCCGCGCTTACGTGATAGATGACGAAGGCTCAGAACATACCATTCAGTTTGCTATAGAAGACTGGTGGATATCAGATTACAACAGTTATATCCTGCAACAGCCTGCCACCATGTTTGTGGTGGCTTTGGAAGATGGTATGGTATTCCAGATAGACCATGAAAGCGAAGAAAAGCTGAAAGCTGCCGGCCATAGATATGAAACTTTTTTCCGGATCATGGCCGAAAGGTCTGCCGCCTACCACCAGCGCCGGGTGATCTCCAATTTAACGCAAAATGCTGAACAGCGATATGTTGGTTTTATGGAGCGATATGCCAGTGTCGCCTACCGTGTGCCGCAATATGCGCTGGCCTCTTATTTAGGTATGACCACACAATTCCTTTCTAAGATCCGTAGTAAAAGCTTAAAAAGTTAATCTACATTCACCTGATTTTGTAAGCTGGTTGATTTTTTAATAAGGACCGTCCGGGTAGCTTTGCCTTGTAATGTATAACATAAAACAAGCAAAGAACATGTCATTAAAATTGGAGAACAAAGTAGCCGTTATTACCGGCGGCAGTGCTGGAATAGGATTGGCAACTGCTAAACTATTTGCCGCTCAGGGCGCAAAGGTCGCCATTAGTGGCCGTAATCAGAAAAATTTGGACAAAGCTGTAACGGAAATAGGGAATGGCGCAATTGGCATCCAAAGTGATTCAGCCAGCCTTCCTGATCTTGATCGGCTTTATTTTACTGTCGAAGAAAAACTGGGCCGGATAGATGTACTCATCGCTAACGCAGCCGTTTATATGCTCGCGCCTTTAGCCGATTTCACAGAGGAGATGTTTGACAAACAAAGCAACGTCAACTTCAAGGGAACTTTCTTTACTGTTCAAAAGGCTTTGCCTTATCTGAATGACGGCGCAGCTATCATATTACTTTCATCTGTTGTAGGCGAAAAGGGCTTTCCGAACCACGCTTCTTACGCGGCAACAAAAGCAGCTATACGCTCTATGGGCAGAAGCTTTTCAGCAGAATTACTGCCCCGGGGTATTCGTGTAAATGTGATAACACCCGGCCCGGTAGATACCAACGCATTTGCCCAGGTAACCTCCACACAAGAGGAAGCGGATGCTCTAAAAGCAACCATGGGAGGATTTACGCCAATCAAACGCGTAGGCAAGCCGGAAGAAATTGCTGCTGCGGCATTATATCTTTCGACACCAGAGTCCGCCTTTATGGTGGGCGCTGAATTATTGATCGACGGAGGACTGCGCTCCCTGTAAAAACAACACAACATGATAAAATTTGCATTATTGGCCCGTTTAGAGGCTAAGCCCGGAAAAGAACAAGAAGTAGCAGACTTTATTAAAAGCGCATTGCCACTTGCACAGCAGGAAGCCGAAACGATCAGCTGGTATGCGTTACAAATGGGCCCTTCTACCTTTGGGATCTTTGACACTTTCGAAAATGAAGAAGGCAGAAAAGCCCATTTAGCTGGACCGATCGCCGCCGCGTTGATGGCGAAGGCATCGGAACTGCTGGCAAAAGCCCCGGTTATTGAACAAATAGATGTACTGGCAGTAAAATAGAAAATAAAGCTTCGGGCGTCTGCCGAAGCTTTATTTTACATATGCAAGTATCCAGCTAATGGTTTCATCATGGGTGCGAATTCAACAAAAACCTATCCAGGACCGGCTCGCCGGGCTGTAACCAGCACCGCGCATACAGTGTCGTCCTGGGTCATTCCGCTTTCAACACATCCGTGGTCCGGACACGGCAAAGATAGGCGACCCGGGAGACGATGATCGTGCCACTCACCAGGAGAATGCCTATAAAGCTAATGAGCAGCGAATCCACGCGAATGCCGGAGTTGATCTGAAAGACCATGTTCATCAGCTGGCGAGCCAGTAGAAAGCCTATGGAGCAACCTATCCCGGCGGAGACCAGGAAGAGGCGGCCATATCCGAAACCTACAAGCCAGAAAATATGTTTGTTGCCGGCGCCGACGACTTTTCGGATGGCGATCTCGCGTAAGCGCTTGAGCACGGTGAGTGATACCAGCGCAAACATACCCGTGGCGGCCATGAAGATGGCGATGAGCGCGAAGCCGGCGAAGATGCGGGTGACGATCCCATTCAGCCGGATGACGAAGCTGCCGGCCTCGTCCTGAAAATAATAGCCCATGGGTGTGCCCGGATAGAGTTTGGCCCAGATGGTCCTGAGTTGTTCATAGACCGGCTGAAGCTCACCAGGTTTTGTGCGGATCACCCATTGCGATGCCTGTTCGGGGGCGATGAGACACATCGCGAGTGGTTGGATAGGGTCTTGTAATGAGTTTTGTGTAAAGTCTTTAAGGACACCGGTGACCAGCCAGCTATTGTGCTCGTCTTTGCGGATGAGCTTGCCGACGGCTTCTGCGGGTTTCCAGCCCATGGCAAAGGTCAGTTTCTCGTTGATAAGCATGTATTGTTGTCCGCCGGTGTCCACTGCTGGTGGCAGACTTCCCGCGGCCAGCTGCAACCCCATGAGGTCCGAATAGCCGGGACCGACTTCGAGATAAGAGCATTCGACCTTTTTGTCTGCGGTTCCAAGCGGCCAGGAATGATACGAGAAGCCGATCTGGTCGCGAACGCCTATCAACTGCTGTACCCCCGAGATGCGGCTAAGCTCATCGCGCAAGATCTTCCCGTCCTGCCCTTGCGGCAACCAAACGCCCATTATATCCGCCCGCCGGTAGCCGTAGTCGTAATCCCGCTGGAATGCGGCATTGCGGGCAAAGGCGACGGAGGTGATCAGGGTGATGAAGGTGATCACGATCTGCAGCCCCAGCAGGAAACGTGAAAAAAGATTGCGACCGCCAAAACGTACGGTCCCGCGGAAGATGCCGGTGGCGTTGAACCGGCTGATATAAAAAGCCGGGTAGGCGCCGGCCAGCAGGATGGCGACGATAAACAGGATCAATAGTGTCAACTGTAGCGTATGGTCCTCCAAATAATGCGCACGGACATCGAGGTGGATGAGCATGGCGTTGTAGGCAGGCAGCCACAGCAGGTCGAGCAGCATGGCCAGTCCGATGGCGGGCAGGACGATGAGGGTGCATTCTGCCAAATGCTGTAGCATGATCTGCCGGCGGGAGCTGCCCATGACCTTGCGGACGCCGATCTCTTTGAGGCGGCGGCGGCTTTGCGCCACCGTGGTATTGGCGAAGTTCAGACAGGCCGAAAGCAGGATGAGGATAGCCAGGATCAGCGGTCCATCGACGGCAGCATCACCAGGGCGTTCGAGCATGGCGTTTACGCCAATGACGCCCGACCATGCGGCGGTTTGGGGAAGCGACACCAGGTGGAAGGACGTGACTTTGATGTCCTGCCGGGCGGACTGTTCCAGGGGAATATAACGGCTGAAGGCGTTGCTAAGCTGTTCCGCCTGACCGGGATCGGCGAGTTTGACGAACATCGCTTCCGAGAGATGGTCCCAGTGGTCTTTGGGGACGGTGGCGCCATCGGGCGCCAGGAAATTATCCGTAGACGTCAGGGTCTCGAACTGGAAGGAAGAGTTGACGGGAGGGTCTTTTAGGATACCTGTGATTTTGAGTGGTTTTTTATAGGGCTGATCCGAATAGAGCTCCAGGGTTTGGCCGAGAGGATCGGCGTCGCCAAAGAATTTTTTGGCCGCCGTCTCTGTGATCAGGACTGTGGAAGGGTCGTTCAGCCGGACTTGGCCCCGCAGGAGAGGAAAGGTAAAGAGGTTGAAGAATGCCGGATCGGTAAAATTCGTCCCTTCCGAAAACGGCTCTTTACCGGCCGCGCGGATATTCAGTCTTGTTTGTTCCCAGCGTACGGCAGCCTGTACGCCGGGAAAATCCCTGACGACGGCTTCGCCCAAGGGGGCAGGACAGGTGCCCTTGAGTCCATCGCCCCCGGCCACAGTGATCAGCACGCGGTAGATATGGTCGCGGTTCCGGTGGAATTGGTCATAGGATGTATTGAACCGATAGACCTGGACGCCCCAGATCATGGCTGCGATGCCGATCCCGAGACTGCAGATATTGATAAATGCATAGAGCCCGGATCTCCGGAGATTGCGAAGCATGATCCTGCAGTAGTTGGCGAACATAGCACGTCGTTTTCGCGGAGATGCGAAAAGCCAGGATTTCCACATCAAAAAGGCGGATTCCTCCGGGGGTCATATGAAAAGCTCCCAATTCTGAGTCGGTGAAGCCGACCTGGAAGGATCGACTCTAGTAGGTTCCGCCGGCGCCGCCGCCGCCGCCTGAGCCGCCCCCAAAAGGGTTGCTTTGGTCTGATGGCTGCGCTGGGGTGGATTTGAAGGTCTCTGCGAGTATTAAACTCTCTACGGGCAGGTGTTCCAGCGGGTGCGGTTCGTCGGGCGCCATGGAAGTAAAACCATGTTTGGGCGTTTGCAGATAGCGGATAAGGCCGTACGCGCCAACGATCAAAATGCTACCGGCGATGATCATCGCGAGCTCAGCGGGCAGTATATGATAATAATACCTGACAGTAAAGACGGCTGCCGCAACCAAACCCAACCCCGTCCATAAAAGGATGGGATCTTTTTTACGTATGGCTATAAAGATATAGGCGACGGGAACGACGCTCGTAAACGTCCACCATAACCAGCTCAATGCGACTGGCGCCGCTTCGCCCCGAAGAGAGGCGTTGATATTTTCCACGACATAATAGTTGCCGGAAAGGTAGAAGGTCAACAACGCGGCCATTCGTAACAGGGACAAACAGGAATAGTAGTGTCGCAAGGATGTGGCATTCGATAAATTTGTGAAGAGGAGGTAGGCTATGATCGAAAATGCCATAACGACAAATGGGAGAATGGTGTTGTGGGTAATGAGTAAATGAAAGAGCAGGTTTATCGAGGCGCCGTAGGCTACGAGGGCCATGAGCCTGTCTGCATAGCGTACTACTCCCCATGCAGCCAACAAAAGGATGATCGTGCTTTGAATGGCGGGGGAGATGTTGTAGAACAGCAGCTCGATCCCGCCGAAAAGCAGGCCTCCTGCGAGCCATAGCAACGCGTCATCAACTCCCGCCCTATACACGCCGCGGGCATGGATAAAGAATTCTACTGCGCCGTAAGAGGCGATACCCCAAAAGATTAAGATAAAGCCGATCCCACGATCTCCTGCACCCATGGTGATTAACAGGAACAGGCCGAGGCCGCAGGCGACGGCGAGCACAGTCAGCAGGAAAATTCCGATGCGGACAAATACATTGGGAGCATACAACTTAAAAGGATAAGCTTCCGCGATCTTGTTGTACTCCCCCTGGGTAATGACAGATTTGCCAAGTGCCTTGGCGGCTTGCTGCTGGATTTCGCTATTGTCGAGTGCCTGACGGTTATAGGCGATCATGGGATTTCAATTGACGGTTTAGCCTAACCAGGAGGAGCGCAATGCCGATGGCTGAAAGGATAAAATATAGCAGCCCCAGAGCAAGCGGCGCCAGGTCCGCTCCGGACATGCTGGACAGCAGACGTACTACCACATAACAGAGGGCGATATAGGCGTACAGAATTATCACCACGATAAAATAAAAGGATCTCCGGTCAAAGGCTTTCTTATATAAAAACCAGGAGATCGGCATTAGCGCCAAAAACCAAAGAAGATAGATCTGCTCATATTTGAACAAACCAGCCAGGCTGGCGATAAAGAACAGGTGTAGTCCGAAGTTTGTATAGGTGGTCTCGAAATGGGCTTTTAACCGTCGCTCGGCCGATAGCCAGCCTGCCGCTAAAAGAACCCCGCCTAATAGTATCCCCGTGACAATGAGACGGCCGTCCGAAAAATTCCCGTCTTTCAAGATCGACAATGGCGTTATTGCGATGCCAGCCCATGCGCCAAGATTGGTGATGGCAAGACTCAACACCCCCAGATGATCGAAATAGTAGGCGGCAATAAAAAGGATGACCATCGGGATGAAAGTGGCCGATCCATAATGATCGCCAAAAACATCGTATTCGTATTGCAAATAACCGAGAAAGATGAGCATGGTGAGACAGCCTAACAGCAGGATATAGTCAAAGAAGGGATCGGCCACCGAGACGCTCTCCCAGCTAAAAGGAGCTCTTTTGCGATAACAGTAGAAAAAGCTGCCGACACTCACTGCGGCAATAAAGGCCAGCACCGCCTGATGACCAATAGTATCGATGTGCTTATACACCAGGATGCCAAGGCCCCCCGTGAGCAGGAGTACGCCCAGGTAAAGCAGCAGCCGAAGCTCCCAATGAAGCGAAAACAGATTTTCACGCTCCCGGGTTTCCGCCCGATGAAGGGCGTCATCCGAGATCAATCCTTCGGCGTGCAGTTTTTTAAAAGTCGAGATGGCCATACACCTAGTTCATCAGTACTGCAAGCTTGCTTTCCAGATCTTTACCCCGAAGGTTTTTAGCAATAATCCTTCCGTTCCTATCCAGCAGAAAACTATTCGGGATGGCGGTTACCGTATACAATGCCGCGACAGGACCTCCATATCCATTCAGATCGCAGACATTCTCCCAGGTATACCCATCCTGGCGAATGGCGTTCTTCCACTGTGTGGCATTTTTATCAATGGAGACACTTAATATCACAAATCCTTTATCCTTATATGCATTGTATAACCTGACTAATGTAGGACTTTCTTCCCGGCATGGAGGGCACCAGGAAGCCCAGAACTCAACAAATGTATATTTGCCGCGAGAGCCTTTAAGATCGATTGGCGCACCTGCCGTATCCGTTGAAATAAAACCCGGCGCTATGGCACCGATCGCAATCCGTTTGGTGGCATTGACTTTATTCACCAGTTGCCGGGTAAGATCATAATTTGGATATTTTTGCTGAAAGATCGAGACCATCTGATTCATCAGTGCAGTATCGATTTCTGAATTCCAGCGTATACTATGATGTACCGCGGCAAGCGAATTAATAAAAAAGGGTTGTTCCACCCATTGTGCCAGTTCTGCTTTATAATTTTGAGAGGCTTTTTCATGCTCCACATTCCAGTATTCGATTCTTTCTTTGTTACCGCTTTTAACCGCAACAGCCGAGGAATCATAGGTTCGTTTTAAATACTTATTGAATACCATTTTTCTGTTCGCTTCATAATCAATAAGATATTGTGTTTCCTGGGAGCCCGTAACCTGAGTGAGGTCGTTGCTGATTGTAAGGTGGATGTTGTCACCAGGTTTAGCCAATACTTGTACAAGACTGGAATTATCTACTCCCAGATCATAAATTTTAGGCTCTTTTAACGGAATGGTCAGGGTAAATTTACCATCCTGCGTGATCCCAGCTTCCTGCACAAGGGTGTCATTCCGGGTTTCATAATTGATCAGGGTGAGTTTGATCGATTTGCCGAAATAATTGGCTGAAACTTCACCAGTAACGATGGCCTGTTGCGCAGATACAGGCATTGATCCCAATAGGAAAATAAGGAGCATGCTCATTGTAACAGGACTATTTATTTTCGCCTTTAAAGAAGGATAAGCTGTCATGATATTTGTATTACAAAAAATAAGATAAATCTACGCAAATTTAGCCGAAAACCGTATCTTAACAACTATAGCAACGATTGCCGGTAGGATTGTCATATGAATGCAAAAAAGATAGTTGTAGTTGGTTCCACCAACATGGATATGGTTGTCAAGACAAGCCATATCCCTACACCCGGAGAGACCGTATTAGGAGGGGCTTTTTTCATGAACCCTGGCGGCAAAGGCGCCAACCAGGCCGTCGCTGTAGCCCGTCTCGGTGGAAACGTCCTATTCGTTTCCAAGATTGGAAACGATATTTTCGGCAAACAATCGGCACAATTATTTGCCGCAGAGGGGATCGATACCAGTTGTATCCTGCGCGATGAAGCGCTTCCAAGCGGCGTAGCGTTGATCACGGTCGATGCGGCCGGAGAAAACAGTATAGTCGTCGCTCCCGGCGCCAACGCCAATCTGCTGCCGGCCGATGTCGAGGGAGCACTCACGGGGATCAGCACCGCAAGAATTATCCTGTTGCAGCTGGAAATTCCCCTGGCGACGGTACAATATGTAGCCGGGTATGCGGCTTCCAACCGTATCAAGGTGATCCTGAACCCCGCTCCCGCCGCTGTTCTGCCCGCTCAGCTCCTTTCTAATATCGATGTCATCACGCCTAACTCCACCGAAGCTTCGATGATCGCCGGCATCAAAGTGTCGGATCTCGAGACGGCTAAGCAGGCCGCCGCGCGCATCCGGGAATTGGGCGTCGGTAATGTCGTCATTACGATGGGGCCCGCCGGTGCGCTTGTCCTGGAAGGAGACGCCTTCACCCACGTACCCGCCCCCAAAGTGCAAGCCATCGACACGACCGCAGCGGGCGATGTATTCAACGGCGCGCTGGCTGTAGCGCTATCCGAACACAACAATCTCCCGGATGCCGTGCGCTTCGCCTGCGCGGCCGCGGCCGTATCCGTTACCCGGCTCGGGGCCCAGTCCTCGATCCCCTATCGGAACGAAGTTATCGACCAATGATTCGAAATTGACCAGCATCGAAAAAAAGTACACGTCATGTTTATAGTACAAAGCTATCCCGTTGCCATCCTGTTCTGCTTCATTACCATGCTTTGCTGGGGTTCCTGGGCCAACACCCAGAAACTGGCTGCCGGCCGCTGGCGTTTTGAGTTGTTTTACTGGGACTATGTCATCGGTATCCTGTTCACCTCACTTGTCACCGCCTTTACGATCGGAAGTATCGGTGACAAAGGCAGAGGATTCTTGGCAGACCTTCAGCAGGCCAGCACTATAAATATCCTAAGCGCGCTGCTCGCCGGCCTGATCTTTAACCTGGCCAATATCCTGCTGACAGCCGCTATCGTCATAGCCGGGATGTCGGTTGCCTTTCCGGTGGGTATCGGCATCGCGCTGATCCTGGGTGTGCTGGTCAATTATATCAGCGTGCAGAAGGGATCGCCGGTCCTGCTCTTCTCTGGCGTCCTCATCGTGGCTGCCGCCATCATTATGAACGCTGTCGCCTATCGGAAAAAATCGATCACCAGCCGTGAGCCCGGATCAAAAGGGATCCTGCTGTCGGTAACAGCAGGCATCCTCATGTCCTTTTTCTACCGTTTTATAGCCGCCTCCATGGACGTGAATCATTTCGAACAACCAGCTCCGGAAAAAATGACTCCCTATACGGCTTTTACCATCTTCGCTGCCGGCATCTTTATCAGCAATTTGCTGTTCAATTCTATCCTGATGAAAAGACCGCTGGATGGCGGGCGGGTCAGCTACCGCGATTATTTCAAAGGAAAAATTTCCTTGCATGCGGTTGGCTTCCTGGGGGGCGTCATCTGGGGGATCGGAAACCTTTTCAACCTGCTGGCGGCCGGCAAAGCCGGGCCTGCCATATCCTATGGCCTTGGTCAGGGCGCTACGCTCGTCGCCGCCATCTGGGGCGTATGGATATGGAAAGAATTTAGAAATATGGGAAGACAAGTAGGCTGGCTGCTCGCAGGCATGTTCGGCTGCTTTGTTATCGGCATTGCGCTTATTATTTATGCTGGACAGTCTTAAACATCCTGTATGGTCATTTACGCTTGTAATTTTTAGAAATCTGCCGTATCTTAATCGCCAATGAAACCTTACCCCCTAATCCTTCTTGTCACCCTTGTTGCCTTCGGCGCCTGCAAGAGCCGCAAGGCAATAACTACAACCCGGGATACCACCAAGCTCGTCACCAAAGATACCACCAGCCAGCGGCGTGATCAAGGCCACCCTGCGAAGTATATAGAACACGCGCGACTCGATCTCAAGGACGAGGCTATAACGCTTACTTCCCGCCGCGGCGAGGACGATGGTAAGGTGGACGACCAGGCCCAGCTATTAACGTCGGACAACTATTTTGTGCATATCGATAAGAAGAGCGGCAAGGCCGATACACTGGAAGCCAACCTCGACAACCTTTACACCGACTGCGACTGCATTATTCGCGATGTGACCGATAGCTTTCGACTCCCCTTTCTTACCGTTCAGGTCGTCACTCCATCAGAGGATATCTACTATACCAATTCCTTTGTCGCCTATGAAAATGGCCATTTCAAAAAACTCTTTACCATTGAACTCGACGCCCGGGAAAAGGGCGTCGAACTCCACAGGGTCGGATCCCAACTCACTGGTCTGATGACGGGCAGGGACGAAGTAGTGGACAACCTGGAACAAGACTATCCGGTAACAGTCGACACGAAAACGTTCGAGGTCACGAATGGCAAGCCGGAGAAACAGTATATCGGCTGGCGGACTACTGCAACACAGTCATTCCGGGCACATCGGGTCAAAAACGGACAGGTCGATAGTTCGCTGGTGTCGGTGAAGGTTGGTGCTGAAGTATTGGTCGACACTTTTTACCGGTCCTTGGGCAAAGTGCGGCTGCTTCTGTCCGACACGTTGATGGTAGAAATTAAGGCTGAGACGGCCGAAATGAAACTGGGGCACAACGGGGCGGGATGATGGTCGCGGTCGGAAAATGTCAGGCTAATAAAGGGCTACTTTCCGCCCGGCTTCGCCGTAACGGCCGAAATGATGGACAATGAAGCCATTCCGGATGCTCAGAACGGTTTAACCCACCGGCAGCACAAAAGTCTCTTGGACCTTATACAACTCCTGCCAAATAGGCGCAGTAGTCGGTTGCGGACTAACAATGAAGAGTAGGTAAACTCGTTGATGGGGCGCATCGGCAAATACTTTTGCCTCCATGTTCAAACTGACCGGCGCCCCGTCCGCGAACACCCCGAAGACGTGCAAAGTAATCGAATATACCGGCTGCCCGGCTGTGGTCTTTTTCGGAACTATCGCAACGCTGATGGCCGCAGTATCCACCGGCGCCAGCTTCCGATCGGCAGCCGTCTTACTACAAAGACCTTTAAAATATATCAGTAGATAGTTTTTGATGTCGGAAGCAGATATCGCCACCGTATTGTCCAGGCGCGCGGCAAAAACATAGGTAAAATAATTGGTTGCCCCCTTGTTAAACATGTCAGGGGAAAACCTCAGCTCCTCCAGACCCTTATAGGGGAGGGCGGGCGCAAAGCCCGGCGGCAGGGGAAACTGCTCCAATTGCCAGGAAGCGGGTTCCGGCAGGATAGCCGCCTTGGGCTGCGCGTGAATGACAACGATGGAACCAAAAAAACATAAAACACAGACACATAATTTTTTCATGGCGAATAATTTCCGGATTTAATATAAGAAAAACAGGCGTCAGGCCAACGGGATCACTCTGTGCGCAGGCTTCTCACCGGATTGGCCAATGTAGCCTTTAGCGCCTGGAACCCCACGGTCAGCATCGCGATCGAGAAAGCCACGATACCGGCTACCGCAAAAGTCCACCAACCGATATGGATGCGATAGGCGAAACCCTGCAGCCAGCTGTGCATCACCCACCACGTCACTGGAATGGCCACGACAAAAGCGATGGCGACCAGCAGGAGGAAGTCCCGGGACAAGATGAAAAGCAGGTGCCGGACGGAAGCCCCCAGCACTTTGCGAATGCCGATCTCTTTAGTCCGTTGGATCACATTGTAGGCGGACAATCCCAGCAATCCAAGGCACGCGATGATGATCGCAAGTCCGGCGAACAAGCCGAAGACTGTGCCAAAGCGCTCGTTTTCCGCGTATTGATGATCGAAGAATTCATCGAGAAAGAAATAGTGGAAGGCATCGTTGGGATAGTAGCTGTCCCAGATCTTCTTGATCGCGGCAAGGGTTTGCGGCGTATTGTCCGCATTGATCCGGACAGAATAATATCCGGCCATTCCCGTGCGGAGAACCAGCGCCATCGGGGGGATCGCTTTTTGCAAACCTTCGTGGTGGTAATCTGCCACCACGCCGATCACGTGTACGGTATCGATGCTGCTTTGGTCGGCATGCAGTGGCTTCCCAAGCACGTCGGCGGGCCTGGCATAGCCCAGGGCTTTCACGGCCGATTCATTCAGCACGACACCTTTCTTGTCCGTGGGGAAATCCTTCGAATATGCGCGGCCGGCGATCACCTTCAGCCCATAGTTTTTAATAAAGTCATAGTCTATGCCCAAATGCACAAGCGTATAATTGGTTCCGGAGGAGTTGTCGAGCCGCTGCCAGTCGGTCGACCAGGTGATCTCCTGCCCCATTACATTGGAGGAGCCGGTGATGTTTTTGACGTCCTTGAGCCCCAGCAATGCTTGTTTGAAAGCCGGATAGACCTGACGGTAGGTGGAATCTTTCATGGATTCAACGCCGCTCAGCACGACCGTTTCATCGATATTGACCCCTAATTGCTGGCTGCGCATATAGTGAACCTGCTCGTACACGATGATAGTCCCTGCAATGAGTACGATGGAAGCGGTGAATTGACCGATAATAAGACTCTTACGCAGGAGCTGCCCCATCGCGGTATTTTTAAACAACCCCTTAAGGACGGCGACGGGATTGTAACGGGAGAGGACAAAGGCCGGGTAGATGCCCGACAGGAATGTACCGCATACAAACAGAACGCCAAAGATCTCCCAGTACAGCAAGGGCACACCGTGGATGGACCTGCCGGTCAGCTGGCTGAACAGCGGCGTCGCGATCACAGTAATGACCAGCGCCAGCCCCAGCGCGGCGCCGTTGAGCAAAAGGCTTTCAACCAGGAATTGCCGGATAAGATCCGTGCGAAGCGCTCCGAGCACTTTACGGACGCCGACCTCCTTTGCGCGTTCAAGGGAGCGGGCAGTGGCGAGGTTGATATAGTTGATCCACGCGATGGCTGCGATAAAAAAGGCGATCAGGAACAGGAACGAAACTGACTGGCCGTCGCCGTTGGCTTCGGCTTCTTCCTGGTAGTGTGAGCGAAGATGGATATCCCTCAGGGGGAAAACTTGCAGCGTAACATAGTCATTGTGCGCCTTGGCCGCAGGCAAACCATTATTATGCCTGTACATGAAGTCGGGCAGCTTCGATTCGAAACTGTGAACGTTCGCCCCGGGCCTTAGCAGCACATAAGTGTAATAGTCATTCCATCCCCACGAGGTTTCTGTTGGGTCGTTGGGTTTACCGTAACTGCCGATCATGTCGCTGAAGGTGGGATAAGACATTAGTACATCCAGGACAAGGTGGGAGTTGGTGGGAAGCGCTTCGAATACACCAGTCACCTCCAGCGTTCGAACGCCGCCGTAGTTACGGTCCGTTAGCACCTTGCCAATGGGATTTTCGTTCCCGAAATATTTGCGGGCGGTTGCTTCGGCAAGGACAACTTTATTGATCCCCTTCAAAGCGGTGGCCGGGTTACCTTTTACCAGCGACAATTGCAGTATCGAAAAGACCGAGGTATCGGCAGCATAGCATTTGTGTTCAAAGGCGTTCACGTTACGGGCCTCATTCGACAACAGCATTTCGTATTGGATCAGTCGGCATTCATTCTCAACTTCTGGGAGATCTCTTTTTAACGTCGGGCCTACAGCAGGGCTGGTGGTGGCCCAGTCGGAAACGAAGCGGCCGCCCTGGTAGTCAGATTCCTGCACCCTAAAGATGCGGCCCGCGTTTTTGTTGTAGCCGTCGAAACTCCGTTCATAGGCTACGTACTCAAAAATGAGGAGGCAGCAAGTGATACCGATCGTAAGGCCAACGAGGTTGAGGATAGAATACCCCTTGCGCTTGGTGAAGTTGCGCAGGGCGATTTGAAGAAAGCTTCTGAGCATGCTGGTGTGGCTTTCGGTTCGCAACGCAACCAGGGTGCCAGACTCATAGGACATTGATTCACAAATAATTGCAGGATATTGGCGGCGGCGGCATGTGCGGTTTTGATGCACGGAATGTGCGAATATGGTGCTTGCTGGCTATCCGGCAAAAAAGCCCGGACCAGTCAATTCTATTGAAAGTAATTGGCAAGCGCAATCCAATAATGCTCCTTCCAACCGCTTGAAAGATGCTCTTTGAGCCCTTCCGGGAAACCGGTATGATCAAACACAATGGTTGTGCCGGTTGTATTAGCACGAAATTCAAATCTTGCAATAGAATAAATGCCGGCCGGCCAATCCACCACACGCCAGGCTTCTACAATTCGCTCATTGGGAACCAGCTCCAGGATCCTGCCCACGATGTGACCGTCGAATAAGGAAAAGCTGCCCCCTGCAACGGGGTCTATCCTGGCTGACGCGGCCGAGAACGACGGAAATGATTTTTTGGTGCAATCGCTGAATTCCTTGGAACTGATCAGCGCTCCGTAAAGTTGTGTCGGGCTTGCCTTGAGATCCGTTTCTTGATGGATAGTAATAGCCGAATCAGCCCCCTGTTTTTCGCTCATGGTTTGCTGAGTGATTTGGGCACTGGCCGACAAGCGTGGCAAAAAGACAACCAGGGAAAAAATGGCCGCCTGATAATAGTTCTTTTTAAACATAAAACTTTTTTTTGCTAATTGAATAATAGAGGTCAACTCAGCTTTGTCAAATGGGATCGATACTTTAGGACAAGTCAGTCAAACTATTTTTTCTCCAGCCATCTAAAGGCTCAATCGTTCGTAAGGTTCATGATCAGCCGAAACACCAGCATCGTCGCCTTTTGCAAATGGTCAAAATCGATCAGGTCTATGGTGTCCATGGGTGTATGATGTTCACTAAAACCACCTGAACCCAGCAACAAAGACGGAATATGCTTATGCATAAAACTATACGTGTCGGTATTGCTTAGCTCGTCGCTCACGCTGTCCGTCGGCGAAAAAGGTAGTTCCTCCGCCGAAAATCCGGCGGCATACGCTCCGGCATCCAAAAATGCCTGCCTGAACTGCGGGTCCCCCAATGCCCATACGCCGCGGGACGTGCGGTGCTTGCTGCCCAACTGCTCCAGGTTAACCGCGGCAGTAATATCCGGTAGGGGAAGATGATCGGCAAACCAGCGCGATCCTTTTAAATTAAGCTCTTCGCCGCAAAAAAACACGAAGACCGCAGACCGTCTTCCTCTATTGGCCGCCAGCATCTCCGCTGCCCCGAGTTCCGCAACGCAGCCGCTGGCATCGTCATTAGCGCCATTGTAAATATGTTCGCCGATACGGCCAATATGATCCAGATGGGCCCCGACAATGATGGCCTGCTTAGCCATCGCCGGGCTGGTTCCCCGCACAATGCCGATAACATTATAGCCCGTTTTATGTTCGGACCGGTACACCAGGTTAACCGAAACACTGTCCCCTGGTCTGAGTGCCGCCGACAATGCAGGACTAACCAGGATCGTCGGAACGCCGCCGGGCGCGGCACTTCCGTCCGGCAAATAATGCATGTATCCAAACCGGTATTGGCGGATGACGGTCGTCTCCCAATCTGTTGCCTGGTCTTCGGTCGGCAGCAGGATAATACCCGCCGGCCGGCCCTTCACCGCCGCCGATGACGACGCCGCCCCGGATGACGCAACGACCCATTTCCCCTTTCGTGCTACCCCGCGCTCAAGGACGATAAAGTTCGCTGCGTCATGGGCATGGGTCTCCCCTTTTACGACCAGGTTGCTGCCCGAATAATCGTCCCAGGTAAAGGGTACCGGCTGCAGGTAGGTCGCTTGCCCCCTTTCCGTCCAGCCCGGCTGTACACCCGCCGCCTTTAGCCTGGCCGCCACATAGCGGGCTGCCTTCAAATAACCTCTGGACGCGGTAAACCGCCCTTCTGTGGCATCCGAAGCGATACCCGTCATCTCCGCTCTCAGTAAAACCGTATCCAATTTCAGCGAGCCTGTATCCACCGCCGACGGGTGATCCGGACGCCGGCTGATCCTCATGACCTGCCTGCCTCCTTCATATACCGCCAGCGACTGGTCATCCGGGAACCTCAGCTCGACATCGTAGCCTTCCATAAAGAAAGCCGTATCGGATTCGGGAACCAACACGGCCGTCGGCGCGCCGTCGCCCGATACCTTTATGGCATTGCCCTCCTGCTCGATGTTGAGTACTTTGCCATTGTTTTGGACATAGGCGCCGGTATGACGTTTAATGATCCCATCGGCGATCGCGACCCGTTGGTGAACACTACCGCCTTTGTTCATGATATCGGTGATCTCTTTTCCCATAGGCAGCGCCGCTCTGATGATCTGATCATACACAAACATCCCGTTGTCCCCGTTGGTCATCACCACGATCCCCGCCTTCGTTTTGGGCAGAAAGATGGCCATCGTACGAACGCCGATGTCGGAACCTCCATGCTGCAGGGCATACGCTCCGCCGGGCAAGCCCCGGACTACCCCCCAGCCGAGCCCCGTGTAACGAGTCTCCTCACCCGGCCCTTGCATTTTTATCATATCCGCATAGAGTGTGTCCGGGAGACCCGCGCCGTTCATCACGAAGATCCCAAGCGTGCAGTAGTCTTTGATGGTGGTGATCAGATCATCCGCACCATTTACGGGCGTTTGAATAGAAGTAGGATACCTGATCCCCCGTGCGTCATGCCACATGGCAAACCTGTTGGTGTCCAGGTCAGCGCCCCAATACCGGGTATCGGTCATGCCCAGCGGTTTCAACAACACCGAATCCAGGAGGGTATTCAAAGGCTGATGAAATTTACTCTCCAGAGCGCGTCTCAGATACTCGTACCCTTCACCAGAATAGCCGGAGTTTGTGCCAGGCTCAAACCTGAACCTCAGCTTACCTGAAGGATCGTCCGAGCGCCAGTTGGGAAACCCGGTATGATGACTTAGCACAATGCGGCTGGTTAATTTCCAGAGATATGGAGATTGGGCGATATCCGGGTCGATCCAATACCGGGCCAGCGGCTCGTCGAGGTTCCATTGTCCCGCTTTCACCAATTGCAAGGTCAGCATAGCCAGGACCGGTTTGGTTTGCGACGCAATGTTAAAAAGCGTATTGTCCGGTGCCGGGCGACCTTGCTGCAGTTCACCAAAGTTCCTGCAAAATTTGATCCGCCCGTCGGCAATGATCCCCACGCCCGCACAAAGCACATGGTTTTGAGCCATCCAAACCGGTATATCGCGGATGAGGGAGGTAAGGGCCGAATCCTGTTGTGCAGAAATGCCGGTGCTCAGAACGGAAAGCAATAAAAGCAGGACTGATCGTAGTTTCATGATGTTAAAGTTATGCCCCAAAACTATCTCCCCTGTCAAAGAAAAAAAATTAAGAGTGACGAGCTTATCGCCCGGACTGACAAACAATTAAAGACCGATGATATCCTGCATCTCAGACGTTTATCACCGAAACGAGGTCGTTCATCACCAAAATTTGCCGGAATGGGCCAACCGTAGTTTATTTGGGCCATGAAACAGTTGGATTGGACCCGTTTATTTACCAGACCATACAAAGTAATTACCCAGATCGTGTTTTGGGTGCTGGTATTCTTCCTATACATCCTGCTGAAAGAATATCCCCGGCGCATGAGCGGTATAACGCTTATTTGCCTGGTGCTGCAGGAACTACTTGAGCTGGCCATTCCTTCGTACACACAGAACCTGCTTGTCCTGCCTTTCTTCAAACGCCGGCAATGGCTGTTGGCCATAGTCCTATACTTGTTACAGTTGGTGATCCTTATCTTCGGTATACCCTATGTCCTGAATGCCGTTGGATGGGTATGCAAAGGCCTCTTTCACCTAACGGATGTGGTAGACTGGCGTGGGGAACATATAGCCTTCAGCGTAGTAGCCTTCACTGTCGTCGCCTCATTCACCAAGTTGGGTTTGGACCGGCTGGTCCTGGATAAAACACAAAAACAAAACGAGCTACGCCACCTGAAGGCGCAGCTCAATCCCCATTTTCTCTTCAATACGTTGAACAATCTTTATGGCCTGTCCGTGGCGGAGTCGAAGCAACTCCCCGCACTGATGTTAAAGCTGTCCGACCTGCTGCGGTATTCCCTCTATGACACGAATGCCCACTACGTGGCCCTGCAAAAGGAGATCGATTATATATCCAATTATGTGGAATTGGAACGGATCCGGCTCAGCGGTGATGCAGCGATTAGCTTCGATATCGGGGGCGATACCGAAGGACAGTATATAGCGCCCCTACTGATGATCGTGCTCGTGGAAAATGCTTTCAAACATTTTTCGGCGGCGAAGGGGGAAAAAGCGTTCATTCGAATCGAACTTTTCGTCAAAGAAGGGAAGATGCACCTGGATGTCGTGAACTCTATAGACCCGGCATTTGTACCGGCGCGATCATCCAGGCGCGGAAGCGGCCTTGGCCTGGAAAACGTACACCAGCGGCTGAACTTGCTCTATCCGGGGCAATACCATTTAACAATTAACAAAGATCGGGATATATTCGCAAGCCGATTGACAATTGAACTGACATGACCATAAACTGCATCATCGTAGACGACGAGCCCATCGCACGGGACATTTTGCGGACCTATGTCGCCCAGGTGCCTTATTTGAACCTGATTGGCGAATGCAGTGACGCCTTTGAAGCCATGCAACTCATCAACCGGCAGCCGGTCGACCTGGTCGTCCTCGACATCAATATGCCCCGTCTAAGCGGATTGGATATGCTGCGAACACTAAAAAAGTATCCCGCCATTATTATCACTTCAGCCTATTCGGACTATGCGTTGGAAGGATTCGAGCTTGCCGTAACGGATTACCTGTTAAAACCCTTCTCCTTCCCACGTTTTGTGCAGGCAACGGAAAAAGTACTTCAACTGCGGCAGCCGGCTGACCAAACCGCTCCGACGAGCCCAAAAGAAGATTTTGTCATGGTGAAAGCGGACAAGAAGCTGACAAAGGTATTTTTCCATGAGCTTACCCATGTCGAAGCCTACGGTAACTACATCTTTATTTATACCGGCCCCAATCGGATCATGTCCAAGCAGACCCTCACACAATTCGAAGAACAATTGCCTTCCGCTCAATTTGTCCGTATCCATAAATCCTATATCATCTCGCTAAAAGCGGTAAAGTTCCTGGAAGGAAATGAACTGTCCATCGGCACCAAAAAACTGCCCGTAGGAAAGGTTTACCGGGATCAACTACTGAGAAGACTGCAATAGGGGAAAATCAGTATCTTCCCATTTTAACCGCCCGGCTTTAACCCCTCAAACTGATACATGGAAGTCCATCACCATCCGCAACTTACCCATCGGCCTAAGCCCTGGAAGGAATACCTCTTAGAATACCTGATGATCTTTCCTGCCGTCGTTACCGGCTTTTTTGCCGAAAGCCTCCGTGAACACAACAGTGAGCGCTGAACAATGCCTTGAAGATCTCAACCGAACTCTTGAGCCTTATTGACAATAAATACCAGATTGAATGATCAAAACCTGATCGTTCTTCGTTTGCGGGCAATTGCCGACCTTTGCAAAGCAAAAATATCAATTCATGAAAGCAGCAGTATTGAAGCATCTGGGCGACGTGCCCGTCTACGGAGACTTCCCCGACCCTACCCCGCAAAACGCCGATCAACTCGTACTCAAGGTAAAAGCCGCCGCGTTAAAGAATATCGACAAACTCAAAACAGCTCCCGGGACCTATCTCAGCTATCGTGAACTACCCGCAGTAGTGGGCATCGACGGCGTAGGCGTACTGGAAGACGGAACGACGGTCTATGCACAGGGCATCACCGGTATGATGGCCGAAAAAGCGCTGATCACCAAGGGCCGGTACACCGTCCTGCCGGATGGTATCGATCTCGCGCTTGCCGCGGCACTCCCCAATGCCGTGTTGGGGTCCGCGATGGCCCTCCATGCACGGGCAAAGCTCAAGGCGGGAGACGTCGTCGTCATCAATGGTGCGACGGGGGTAACGGGAAAGGTCGCCGTACAGGTCGCCAAACACCTTGGTGCGTCCAGGGTCATCGCCATCGGAAGGAATGAATCGGCCCTCCAAAAGTTGAAAGCTCTCGGCGCGGACGATATCGTTCACCTGGGTGAAGACGACAAAGCCGTCGTTCACCGGCTAAAGGAGATCGAAAAACAAACGCCGGTAGACATCGTGATCGACTATCTCTGGGGACGGCCCGCGGAATTGCTTATCCAGGCGCTTAGGGTAGAAGGGCCGAACACCAATATGCACAAAATAAAACTGGTGACGGTGGGCGACATGGCCGGCCATAACATGACCCTCAATTCCTCGGCGCTCCGCAGCGCGGATATCGAGATCCTGGGCTCGGGGCTCGGCAACCTCACGCCGAAGGACTTCATGGAGTTCGGCGCAGTGCTCTTACCAAAAATGTTTGCCCTTGCCGTCGAAGGAAAATTGACATTGGACACACATAAAGAAGACCTGAAAGATATTCATGCGGCCTGGCATAGTCCCGCCAATGGAAAAAGGATCGTGCTGACCATGGAATAGAGCGGTGGAAAGCGGACATCGATCATCACAACGTCGGATAGTCCACATACCCCATCGGAAATGATTTTATTCCCCGATTCACCGGTAAACCCTTTGTTGATGATCAGCGTACCATTGTATAGGTCAAATTTATCGATTGACAGCGACAGGTGGAGCAGCTGGCGCCATTTTCCTTTTAAGCTGGGTAAAAGATTGAAGAGGCCCGGTTGTACAAAAAGCATTCGCCAGAAAGGCGGGAATATCGCCGCCGGGATCCCAGGAAAGGGTATATTCTACATGCAGGGTGCCTGGCGAAGGAGCAGTGATAACCCACTCCGATCGCATGAAAGGAATTCTTACAATATGGCCTGTTAATGGAAACTTATCAATGTTGCGAGATGAGAGCCGCATTTGATGAGTGGCTGAATCCATCCAGATCCTGGTGTCGCTGTAAAAGTCACGATTGGAAACCGGCCACGGGGCCGCGATGCGGGAATAGTAGATCATCTCCGTCTCGCTCTTTCTCTCGACTACTTTACTTGAAGCGGTACTATACACCCATGTCTTATAATTATTCACATCATTCAGGATGAAGTGAAGCTGTTCATAGGTACCCGGCAGATCGAAAACCGCCTTTAGTTCCTTATACTTTGACTCTTTTACGGATCGGGAATAAATACGGATACCATTCTGATCTTTTTTCAGCTCCCAGGCCGACTGGCCAAACGAGCTCGCCGTAGTGAAGTTGAAAAGGGCCGCAAAAAAGAAAAATGGTTTGGTCATATATTAGGTATATTTAGCTATACAATATACGTAATATTTACTAGTCTACAAATTTAATAGAGTAACCACGTGGACACCTTTAATTCGTCAATGCTCGCGATGCGGTAATTTGCGCCGGTAACAAATATCGAAATGATGAAGAAGATATTCCTACTGACCGGCTCGCTGATCGTATTGACAATGAGCAGCAAGGCGCTTTGCCAAAAATAAAATACCTCCATTACAGGCGGCCCGTTTTCAACAGGTATTGGAAAAGGGCATCGCGGCCGGAAAAATGGAAGGACTGTCGGAGGAATTCTGTACTGAATTGCTAAATGCCATCCATAAAGAAAGCCTCGGAATCGAGGAGGAGCTATGGCACCCCTAACTCCACAGCAAAAGGCGGAACGGACCTATAATGCCGCCGCGGCAGTGGGCGCCCCGGCCGACTTTTGGCGCATCGAAACAAATGTGATTTATGGATTGGCAGAGAAGCCATATATTTAAGGGAAATCCCCAACCATAACATGCCCCCGCAAGCCCCCCTGCCACTTTCCACCAAACCCCACTATCCTATCCTCGACGGCCTGCGCGGCGTCGCCGCCCTTAGCGTCGTGGCCATGCACATCTTCGAGGCCCATTCCACCAGCCACCAGGACATGATCGTCAACCACGGCTATTTGGCCGTCGACTTCTTCTTCCTGCTCTCGGGCTATGTGATCGGCTACGCCTACGACGACCGCTGGGGCAAAATGACCATCGGCGAATTTTTTAAACGCCGCCTGATCCGGTTACACCCCCTCGTAATCCTGGGCAGCGTCATCGGGGCCATCTGCTTCTATTGGGGCGACTCCACGATCTGGCCTACCATCCACACGGTGCCGGTGTCGAGGATGCTGCTGATCATGGTCATCGGCTGCACCCTCATCCCCATCCCGCTCTCCATGGATATCCGCGGCTGGCAGGAAATGCACCCGCTGGACGGCCCTGCCTGGTCCCTGTTCTTTGAATATATCGCCAATATCCTTTATGCATTGATCGTCCGCCGCTTCTCCAAACTCGCACTCGGCATCCTGGTGGCGCTGGCCGGCATTGCGCTCGTCCAGTATGCGCTAACCTGCCCGACCGGCGACCTGGCCGGCGGCTGGTCACTGAACGAAGAACAGCTCCGCATCGGCTTCACCCGCCTCCTCTTCCCTTTCTTCGGCGGCCTGCTCCTGTGCCGGATAGGAAAACTCACCCGGATCAACAACGCCTTTACCTGGTGCAGCCTCCTGCTCCTGGTCGTATTCCTGATGCCGCGGATCGGCGGTCTGAACCATTTCTGGATGAACGGGCTCTATGAATCGATAGTAGTGGTGATGATCTTCCCCCTTATCGTCTGGCTTGGCGCCGGCGGGGCGGTGATCCGCCCTTTCGCGGCACGGCTCTGCAAGTTCTTCGGCGATATCTCCTATCCGCTCTACATTACCCACTACCCTTTTATCTACATCTATACCGGCTGGGTCAGTAATAACAAAGGTATGTCGGTCGGAACCGCCCTCCCCTACGCATTGCTCACCTACTTCGGCTCCCTCCTCGTCGCCTACGCCGCCCTAAAATTCTATGACGAGCCCATCCGAAAATGGCTGACCAAAATTTCATCGAAGGCAAAGCCGCATTAGTCGGTTGTCGCCTCAGTAACTCCGGTCACTCGGACCCCGATCACTCGGACCCCGGTCATCCGAACTCCGGTCACTTCCGGAACCCCGGTCATAACCACCGCGGTCACCACCGGAACCCCGGTCATAGCCGCCGGAACCTCGGTCACCACCGGCTCCCCGGTCATAGCCACCGGACCCCCGGTCATACCCCCCGCGGTCTCCACCATATCCTCCGCGGTCACCACCAGGACGCCGGTCTCCACCAGGCCCCCGGTCACCACCCGGACGTTCAGGACCACCATCGGTCCGCGGCGGCGGCAATTTGGCCTCTTTGATGTTTAAGGGGCTTGTACCCAGCATTTTACCCTGTAAAGCGCCCATGGCCTGCTTTGCCTGATCGTCCCTCATCTCAACAATACCTTTGCCCCTGCTCAAGCCTGTAATGGGGTCAATGATGATCTTGGTGTAGTCCACCCAGCCAAAAGGGTTAAAAAGACGCTGAAGATCAAACTTATCGTAGTCGCGAGGCAGTCCGGATATAGTCATTCGCATACAACAAAAATAGGCGGTTTTTCCGATCCACCTAGTCTCCGGCCGAAGTTTCGTCGTTTATGAGCCCTATT
>Ga0302309_10000151_pt1 | contig 95280 bp, 81 predicted proteins | sample III_Palsa_N1_1_FD_200453 | JGI IMG/M metagenome (GOLD analysis project Ga0302309, IMG submission 200453) | Peat permafrost microbial communities from Stordalen Mire near Abisko, Sweden - III_Palsa_N1_1 | ecosystem: Environmental > Terrestrial > Soil > Palsa > Peat permafrost | place: Sweden...
GCATCACTTGCAGCATGAGTCGGTCGGGTAACTGCTGGGACAACTCGGCGATGGAGAGCTTTTTCAAGTCGCTCAAGACCGAGCGCACAGACGGTAAGGTCTACCGGACGCGAGATCATGCCAAGGCCGAGGTGTTCGACTACATCGAGCGGTTCTACAACAACAGGCGACGCCACTCGACCCTCGGCTACATCAGCCCGATACAGTTCGAGCAGCGGAGGCAATTAGCTTAGGATGGTGTCTACGGGACCGGCAGCAGTCCAGATCTCGCTCTCCTCCTGATTGTGATCAGCCTGATAGTCAGCGCGACAATCACTTTCTTCATCAGCCGAAGAATGTACTTCTGGTCAGCCCTAGCACGCTTCTATTCGTCGTCCGTACGGTGACGAACCTTTGGAGGCAGGAAGGTCTCAGCCGAAATGCCCAGGCGATTTCTGCAAGAGGCGCTGACCTCTATGACAAGTTGGTGGGCTTTGTGGGGGGATTTGGAAAAAATTGGTCAGCGATTGCAGCAGGCTCAGGACGGCTGTAACGAGGCTAAGCAGAAGCTATCGTCGGGAAGAGGGAACGTGCTTAGGCAGGCCGAGATGCTCAAGGAGCTTGGCGTGAAGCCTTCTAAATCACTGCCGCCGCATTTGCTCGAGGAGTCGGACAATGATGCTACAGCGCCGGTACACTCCGTTCATTCCACGACGCCAGCTGAGCTATCGCTGGGAAGCTAGTTTCTCAAGGAGCGCGAAGGCGCTTTCATATGATGGTCTCCTCCATATAAATAATGCGATGGTACGGCTCGAATCTAGCGCCAACGAATGAGTAGGGATAAAACGAATGATAAAGGGCCCCGAAGGCAAGCCCCTGGAGCCTCTTCCGACGATAATGGTCAACGTTCCGGCGGCTCACCCACCTAGCCTCTGCCGTCTGAGGTGAACGGCGCGCGACTTTTCGCGCGTCGATTCGGATCATTATCGAGGACTTCAGGTTACCTTTTTGCAACTCTCCTAGCGACGGTCTTCTTTGCGACCTTCTTTGCCGCTTTGGTGGAAACGGAAGTCTTCGCTGCGCCACCAATCAAGAGATGTTCAGCCGTCACGCCACGCTTGCGCAGTGCTTTGGCGAACCACAAAGGCTGACGGCCACGGCCTGACCACTGGACAGAAGGGTCAGATGGATCTTGATACTTTGGCGCAACTGAACCGTTGCCACTTTTCTTGCCGATAGCTTTCTTGCCGACACGAGTTGGATAGACCTCAGCCAAGGTCAAGTCACTTTTCTTCAACAACGCATCAATTTTTTCCCTAACAGTCTGAACGTGAGCGGCGTGTGCTTTGTGCATGTGAGCGTTGGCGTCCGAGATGATGGCGAGAAGTTCTTTTGGAGATAGTGCTTTTAGGTCGATAGACATGTCTGCGCTCCTGACAATTTATTGGGGGTTTAGATCTTACTGGTTGAGCGGTTTGTTATGTAGAAATCTTCATATTAAGATTGCATCTTCCTAGGCTCTTGCAGACAAGGCTATGTCGTCATGGATTGATGGGCCGATACAAGCATAAGGCAGGCAGCTATCGGAGATCCTCTTGGGCGCGATCCTGCGCATTGGATCGCAGTCAGAATCAACCTTCATCTGGCTCGGCAGCACGAACGCATAGCTTCTATCTAATACAGTGTAGGACCGTAAGCGTCATAAGGTCGCAATAGCCGAGTTGCAGCGAACGCTGTGCTAAAAACGCTTCATAGCGTTGAGAGTTTCCTGCACAGACTGCCTCTAGGGCTAGCTTCGTACGATAATTTGCTGAAAATTCATCTGCTACAGCTTCGCGCATGGCCGTTGCTCCACGTGCTTGAACGGAACGGGGGCGTACATCCAAACCTGGCAACGCTGGCCGTGTTTGGCCGTGGTCATGGATCTCTTTTCACGCAGAATCGTCTGCTGGGCAGCCAAGCTGAGGATCCACAGAGATTTAGCTCTGGAAGCAGTTATGAAAGCCGTTGGAAGCCGCCGACCGTGCAAATAGTTGATCCACTCGAATCAAGGAAATCACTACGGAAGCAATGCCTGGCGACGCTTCTGCAAGAGCATCATCTCGAACCCAGCATGAGCAGACGAGGAAATTGCCGGGACAGCGCGGCAGAATCTTTCTTTAGAAGCCTGAAAAATGGAAACGCACTAAGAAGCGCATCTACGCCGATTGAGAGTTGTTCCTGACATAAACAAATACATCGAAGGCTTTTACAACCCGATACGTTCCATAGCTATCTCAGCGGCGTTGGAGCCATTGAGTTCGAAGCAGCACACCGAGGGCGCCGATCAAGTGTCCACCAAGCCCCTGGTCGCTCCAATATCGACCCTGGGCATGATCAACCTCTCCGGAGTTTCACGCCCCAACACTCAAGACAGCACTTTGTTAGTGCCATCATTCACCTGTCCTGTTTAGACACCACCAATTAGGTACAGTCGCGTCGTTCAAGCGGAAAGATTCGCATCTCGATTTAGCAGTGCACAGCAGTCCGCGCAGATATTCAATGTTCGGAGTCCGGCTTCCGAAGCGTTTCCTGCGATGAAACGGCTCGCCATCGTTCTTCAATCCGTGCAAAGGTGTCGGTGAAAGGCACCTCCACGGTCCAGCCCTTATCGGTCGAATGTATTTGATCGATACCGGTGGCGACGGCCGTGTCGCCCCAGACGCGCACGGTCAGATCCTTGATGGATTGGGTAACGTGCGCGGGCGTCGCGGAATGCGCTATCACATCGGCCTTGTCTCGAATTTCACCCTTGACGCTGACGTCGATGAAATCGTCCGCAAAGATCGACGCTAACGCATGGCGATCGTCACTTGTGGCCAAGTTGAGCCAGCGCTGTTCCAGCCTCACAATCTGCACCTTGTCGGCGACAACGTCCCGTGTGCCAGCTGACGCGATTACCGCGATTACCGCGAGTCCGGCAGCTAGGCATGCACTGGATAAACGATAGCGATATCTCACGACGAGATCCTCACTTTGCATGGGCTTATAGGTCTATGCAAGTTCCCGTTTTCGCTTCCATTTTGGGGAAAACCAATGCAGGAGCGCCATGAAAACGTGTCCGATCACGAAAGTCCAAATTGCGTAGCCCATGGCGATATGCCAAAGCGCCACCCAGTGAAGGACGCCGCGTGGAATCGGCGCGCCGGTGAAATAGCCGACATAGTTGATGACCCCGCCGATCGCGCCGCCGGTCACTCCACTTAGGCCCAAGCCATGAACGGTACCTGCCAACGGGCTAAAGTCACGCGAGGATGGCGCGTGTCCACGAAATAGATCTTTGAAATCCTGCAGAAGAATTGTTCGATTGCTGCGCTTTAACCAAGGAAATAACCGCGCAACGCCGGGTCGCGAAAATGGCAAGCAACTCCACAGCCAATGCAGCGCGATGACTGCAGTGAGGAACAATCCCACCCGCGCGTGAATCTCGAACGCTTCTCGGTGCCAGTCGCGGACACCCAAACCCGGGCCGGCAGGCACATGCATGACGGCGCTCAACACCAATTGAACGACTACTCCAGTGGCAAGCGCAGCGTGTAGCCAAACCGTGGCGCTGTCGTACTTGGGCGAAATACTTTGCATACTTAATCCCGGGCCGAGTGCATGGCAGTGAGAGAGGCGATAAATGCATCCAACTGCCGATCAAACTTATCTGGCTGATCGACAAACACTGCGTGGGCGGCATGCTCTATTACGTCAAACTGGGCCTGCGGCAACACACTCGCCATTTGCCGTTGCGCTTGCAGTAGCGGACTTTCGCCAGAGGCGATCACTAACACCGATGTATTAAATTTCTTCAAGTAAGGACGACGGTCAGTCGTAAACAAATCCTGCACCAGCATCGAGATGCCTGTATCCACTGGCGTCTTCATCGCCTCAGCTTCAAGCAATGCGTAAGAGGATGCCGGTGGAGGCACGTGCATGATCGCGTGCAACATGCCGGCGGAGTAGGCCTCTGGATTCCTGGCATACACACCAATGCCCGATTCGATCACCTTGATGAAGCCCGGATTTTGCGAAACGTCATCCGGACCTGCGCTCACCGGGCTATCGACCAAAACCGTTCCATCCAACGCACTGATCCCGAACTGATTTGCATAGGCGGCCACATCTTGTGCGCCTTGCGACCAACCGATCAGGATTACATGATCGAGTTGGAGCGAATGGATGACCTGGTTGATATCGGCAGCTCGGTTTTCCGGCGCATTTCCGGATGGCGCGATGCTTGACTCGCCTTGCGAGCGCGAGTCGATTGCCACCACGCGATCGCCGCGCGCAGCGAAGTGCCTGAGCTGTTCCGACCAGATCGAGGCACTTATCCGCCAACCGGGAATCAGAAGCAAGGTATATGGCGCGCGGCTTGGGCCAGATTTCAGATAGTGGATGCGCAAATGATCCGCGCCAATCGTAAAGCCAGTGCTTTCGCTCGCGCAGGAACACGATGCGATACCCAGTAACACGGCAAAAGCCCACAACCATGTTTTCATCAACCCGCCCCTCGTTAGCCGTACGGGGAAGGCTAGCCATCGAGACTTAAGCGAGACTTAAGTTATGCGAGGTGTGCTAACACGAGCGATAAGTCCGCTGGGCTCGCCGCGATTTTTTAATTCCACATTGATCCCGCTGCGCTCCGCGGCGGAGCGGACGATCGCGAGTCCTATGCCGCTGCCCTCGACTCCGCTGCCCGGGACGCGATAAAAACGGTCGAACACTAAGTCGAGCGATTCGGATGGAATGCCGGGACCGGTATCGATGATTTCGATGATGGACTCATCTTTCGCGGTGCCAAGCCATACATCTACGCACCCGCCCGACGGGGTGTAGCGCACTGCATTTTCCAGCAGATTGTCGAGGATGCTACGCAAATCGGCGGGATTGGTAGACGCGCGACACGGCTCAATCCCCGCGATGCCTAGATCGACGCCACGCTGCTCCGCCAGTGCGATTAGATTGCCAACGGATGATTTGAGCAGCTCTGGCACGTCGATCAATTCGATCGGGTAATCGGAATGTTCGGCGTCTTCGTGTGCAAGACGCAACAGTTGCTCAATCAGCCGCTGCATGCGGCGCAGACCCAACTGTAGCCGATCCAGATCATCGCTGAACGCAGCACCGAGGTTTCGCCGCACGCCTTCAGCTTGAAGCATGCATGCAGCCAGCGGCGTTCGCAGTTCGTGCGCGGCATCCTGAACGAAGCGACGCTGGGAAGCGAAGGCGTCTCGCAGCCGGACTATCAAATTGTTCATGGAAGTGATCAGCGGGAAGAGCTCGCGTGGGATATTTGCGGTCGGCAGTTCCTTCAGTGTGCGCGCGTTCTGTTCGGCGATAGCATTTATGACTTGGCCAACGGGACGTAGCGCTAGATAGACGGCAAACCAAAGCAACAGCGCAGAGAACGGGATTAGCACCGCAATCGGCGCCGCTGACTTCCATGCCGAATCCATAATTACCCGCCGGCGGAAATCGTTACTTTGCACGACTTGCAGTTCGAAACGCCCGGCACGCATCGTATACGTGCGCCAATTTCCTTCCGGTGTGTGAATGCTGTGGAATCCATTCGCTACTTGCAGCGATAACGCCGGGGTCGAGTAAGAGCTGTCAAACAATCGACCATCTGTTGTCCATATTTGCTCGATCGGACTGCCGTGATGTTGGATGTCTTGCCGTTCCAGCGGCCTGGAAAAAGCTCGGGCACCGAAAGACGCCAATTGCTGCGCGTAGCCCAGCGCCACAGCATGGATCTGCCCATCCATGAACGCGTTGACACTGACGGCGTATTGCCGGTAACTCACCCCCATCGCAACCGCTGCCGTCGCCAAATAGAGCGCCAGGAGCGAAACGAAGAGTTGCCATCTGAGTGAAATCACGTCTCGTCCTTTACAACCCTCCACCCGAGTCCACGCACGTTGCGGATGATGTCGTTGCCAAAGCGCTTTCTCAATCCATGGATGATCACCTCCACGACATTGCTGGTGACGGTGCCATCCCAGCCATACATGCGCTCTTCCAACTGCTCCCGCGAGAGAATGCCGCCGGGCCGCTCCAACAGCGCGTGCAGGAGGGCGAACTCGCGCGCGGAAAGTGCCGCGCGTTTACCCTCGCGCAGCATCTCGCGAGTGGCAAGGTCGAGCCGCAGTGACTCGGTTCCTATCAACGATTGCGCATGACCGTCACGGCGTCTGATTACGGCGCGAAGGCGTGCTTCCAGTTCGCGATACTCGAACGGCTTCACCAGGTAATCATCGGCACCAGCATCAAGACCTTCCACGCGTTCGTTTACCGCATCTCTGGCAGTCAAGATCAATACCGGGGTGTAATCCCCGCGCACGCGCGCGCGCCGTAATACCTTCAGGCCCGAGCAGCGCGGCAAGCCAAGATCAAGCAACACTGCGGTGTACGTGCCGTCCGTCATCGCCGCAATACCGGACAAGCCGTCGCGCAACCAATCCACAGAAAATCCGCTTTGACGGAAGCCGTCCACGAGGGCTCTTCCTATCATCTCGTCGTCTTCGATGAGCAACAGACGCATGCGGAGTTATGTGGCCATGATCGAGGGCGAATGACACATACACGTGATAGCGCGTCTGGCACCGATCATAGTGTGTCCTGTGACAGGTTGAGCAATGTATATGAGCGTTGCTCAGCCTCAAATGTTTCACCATCTTTGGAAACCAATGTCACGTGTCGCTGCACCATGATTTCGTCGCCGACGATGACGCCCTTGCAAATCGTCGTATAACCACTCCACGTGCTCTTGCCAGGGATCAACGAAACGCCGATCGTTTTTCCGTCCGCGACGGTGATCTGTATCGGTGCGCCACTCTGTTGGTCAGCCAGATCGTCGGACGACGGGCCGTCGCCACTGCCATTGCGGATCAGCGTTATAACATCGTTGAGCGGGTCGATGCGGACCACGCGGACCCGCTCGGTTCCTGCCGGCCCGATTTCCCAAGGCTTTGGGATTGTAACCGTCCAGGTTGTTCCCGCGCGGATGTCATTCGGTGTCTTGCCCCAAAGTAAGGGATTGAAGGTCACTCCACTGGTTTCGTCGTTTACGGAACACTTGCCCCTGTAGCAATCGGTTATACCGTCACGGAGTATCTCGACACCGTGGACCACACCACCGGTTGGATGTCCGTCATAGCGGCCGCTTTCATCGAAGACAATGGCTTTGGGCGTTACACCTGTAACTGTGTAGTCCCCGCTGCCGCCAACACGATGGACATACTCATCTAATCTTTCTCCTTTGATGGAAACCGTTTTGGAAAACACATCGGACAGGTGTTCACCCACCTTGAGGCTGGGATTGAAGTATGCATTCGCAGACTCAGCGTAAACGAGTGAAGTGGTCATGCAAGAGAGCGAAGCGAAAATCATGACAGTGACGGAGATGCGCAGGCTGGGTCTCATGACCGTTTCCAGAGAGAATCGCAACAAAAGCTGCGCTGACCTAAACCTCACCACAAGTGCCAGTCGACACCCTGACGACTGACCTATACAAATGCTCGTCATTGGATTTCTATCCATTGGCTTTTACCGATTGGAACTGTTTGTTTTCTAAAGATGTCCTCAATCTGCGCCGGATTCATGTCGAGCAACGCCACTCCGCAGTTTGTTGGTCTGTACTTGGCTCACAAACTTTTCAGTTCTATCCAGCCGCAACCGCTTCTAGCGAGCGCCCGTGTATCGCGGTGAGGACGGATGCGCGAAGCTGAGAGAGATCTTTGGCGCCATCAGTTCCTTCGCTGGTTACGGCAAGGAGTGGCTATGCTCGATCAGGTCATAGTGGCTATGTACTGACCGCTGCTTCGGGGCATAGAGTCCGATTTAGCGTCGTTGAGAGATATCTGCTAATGCACAGCCATGGTTAGCGAGCGAAGTGCAACTCTTGTTTTGCGTTCGAGCCACGTAAGAATGGTGACGTAGCATGTCTTAAGTTAAAGAGCCGAACGCACTTGTCGCATCGCTAGATTGCCTCGGCACATCAATTAACAAATGTGTCTAATTTGAACGCACATAGGACACAGTTGAATGTGTAAGACGGTGTTGCGCAGGCTGATCTTCGACGCAAATGCAAAGAGGGTATTTCGTGAATATGTATGCATTGACTGAACTAATGGCGATGAGTAGCGGTTCGGTATGTGATGGCGCTTCGCGCACGGACGAACAGATTGTTGCCGAGCTGGACAGCGCATTTCAGGCGGCCGTCAAGGTCAATGATGCAAAGACCATGGATCTCATTCTCGGTCAGGACATGGTTTTAGTGCTGGGCAACGGAACAATCAATACTCGAGATGAGCTGCTGCAGGAGGCACGCGATAAGAGAATTGTCTATGAGCTTCAGGACGAGGACGCGGGCACTCAGACCGTACGAATTTGGGGCGATACCGCAGCAGTCACAGCACGGCTACGGATTAAAGGGGTCAACAATGGCATCCCCTTTGACCGCCACATATGGTTTAGCGACACATACGCTCGAACGCCGGAGGGATGGCGCTACGTTTTCGGGCAGACATCGTTACATTTACCTGAAGAGATTTAATCCAGCCAGTTCCTTTCGCCCCGAACTGTTACAGATAAAAATAAGGGGGATTGCCATTAAATCGATACCTTTGCGTGAGCCTATACTATCGCTCCTGGGTCGACCGGTCGATGTCGCTAATACGAATTAACTGAGCGTCTTCTTGGCTATTGCCTGAGGCGGCTTAATGCTGCAAATGAACGCAAGTCGTAGCGAATGTCTGTAGATGAAATGCGTCCAAGGCCGACATTTTTTTGCCAAGTTCTGCGCTGCACAAGACGGTTTCGCCCTCCTAACTTACTATACATACAATCGAATCACAGACGATATTTGATGCTTTCTATGAAGAGCTGTCGAGACATCTGAAGAGACCTGCTTAAATGGAGACCACATTGAGTCGATGGCGTTGCTGGGTTGTAACAACTGCCTTCATTCTAAGTGTCGTGCTTTCCGCATCAGCGATGGCAGAAGGACAAAATACAGTCCGCGTTTTTGGCAATCAGGGGGTGTGGCAATGGGCGCCGAGCCGGACCTACCACGTCGAGAATTACAGGCTGGCTTTGCGTTTCGACGAATCAAAGGGCGAGGTATTTGGAAGTGAGGTAGTCACGCTCCGGCCATTCGAGGCGCATTTCCACAGGTTTTGCTTGAATAGTTCCGGGTTGACGATCGATTCTGTGGCCGTGCAGAAGCCACGTGAGGCCGTCAAGCTAACGTACCTGGCGCAAGATCGTTGCCTCTGGATCACGCTCGATCGCGATTACGACGCATCAAGCTCCTTGAACATAAGCATCGTGTACCACGGGTTTCCGCGGACGGGCCTGTTTTTTGTGAATCCGACGCCAAATTATCCCAACACGCCACATGAGGTGTACTCGCAGGGCGAACCCGAGCTCAATCAATATTGGTTTCCGTGCTGGGACTACCCCAACGACATGGCAACAAGCGAGACGATAACCACAGTTCCCGAGGGGCAAAGCGTGGTTTCGAATGGCCACCTCGTCAAGGTGACCCGCTCTGCTGGTCAGGTCATCTACGACTGGGTCGAAAGCACTCCACACAGCTCTTATTTGACGTCCGTTGCCGTAGGCCCTTGGCGCAAATTGACTGACAAGTATGAGAACAAGCCAGTCGACTACTACGTCTTGGATTCCGTCGACGAAGCAACTGCTCGACGCTCCTTTCGCTTGACGCCTGACATGATGGGATTTTTCTCGCGTGCAACTGGCGTGGAGTATCCCTACGAAAAATACGCGCAAGTGGCAGTGCGCAACTACATCTTCGGAGGGCAAGAAAATGTCAGTGCAACGACGCTGACCGACTTTACTCTGCATGATGCTCGCGCCGACGAGGACTACTCCAGTACAGCCTTGGTCGCGCACGAGTTGGGGCAGCATTGGTTCGGCGACTTTGTGCAGGGCCGCGACTGGGCCAACATCTGGTTGAACGAAGGCTTCGCGACGTACCTCGAGGCACTCTACGCGCAGCATCACGAAGGCAACGACGCTTACCGGCTCGAGATTTATAACGACCAGGCCATCGAACAGGCGGTCGACCGCAAAGCCTATCGTCGCCCCATCGTCGACCGCCACTACACCGATCCAATGCAAATGATTGATGAGATCACGCACGAAAAGGGAGCGGTCGTGCTGGACATGATGCGCTACGTTCTCGGTGGTACCGATGCAACCACGCGACCTGCTTCGCAGAGCGAGCCACTTTTCCGGGCGTTGCATTACTACTTGACCGTACATCACGCGCAGGCGGTGGATACCGCGGATCTGCTGAACGCCATTTGGACGACGACTGGACAGGATCTCACGTGGTTTTTCCACGAATGGGTTTACATGGCCGGTCACCCTGATTATCGAGTCAAGGCGAGCTACAACACCACGAGCAAAATTGAAACGTTGAAAGTAGCGCAAACGCAGGCAGAAGATGCTGTGACTCCCGTTTTCGATATGCCCATTGAGCTGGCGTTCTATGGTGCGAATGGGGAGAAGAAGGAGATTCAGGTGCGCGACAGTTTGCGGCAACAGGAATTCAATGTCCCCCTTGATTTCGAGCCGCAATGGGTGGATTTCGATCCGAACGACTTCATCGATAAGTCTATAGAGTTCGACAAATCTGCAGACGCGTTGATTGCCGAATCCGAAAAAGACCCATTCACCATGAGCCGCCTTTGGGCAGTGAAGAAACTTGGCGAAAAAACACAAGCCAGCCTAGATGCGCGTACTGGCGCACTGGTACATGTGCTCGGCAACGATGCATTCTACGCCGTGCGCGCAGCCGCTGCGGCTAGCCTTGGCAGCATCGGGACGGGTCCGGCGAAGGTTGCGTTGCTGTCCGCATTGCAACAGCCGGATAGTCGTGTACGGACTGCAGCCGTCGAGGCGCTGGGTCATTTCCCCGGGGATCACGCTGTCGTCGATGTATTTATCAATACGTTGCACAACGATGCCAGCTACGCTGTACAGGCTGCTGCGGCAGATGAGCTTGGCAGATCGGGTGCGCCACAGGCATTCGAAGTGCTGCAAGCCTTGGCTACGACAGGACCAGAGGTTCATGTCCTGAAGGCCACTTTGAACGGACTGGCCTCGACCAAGGATCCCAGAGCGGCAGCAATCCTGCTCGCGCAAGCGAAGCCAGGCGTTCCAGTACGAATCCGACTGAGCGCGCTCGCTGGACTTGCGAAATTGAAGGACATAGTCCAGGACGATCACGCGCAGGAACTAGTCGAAGTCGTCCGCGCAGCACTGGACGATACATTTTTCCCCATTCAGCAAGCCGGCGAGCAACTAGTTGATGCGTTTGATCTGGTCCAGCTTCAGCCAGAAATTCAAAGGGAGACGCAGAGCGCGCCTCTGGCCCAGGATCGCGAAGCTGCGCAACAGGTACTGGAAAAACTGCATCGCCGGCAATAATTACATCCGATCACCGAGCTTGCGGTATTTCAGTTACAGATGTGTTCGATTGATGGAGAAAACAATGACTAAGTCGGCTTTGATATGCACTGCGGTTGCAACAACTCTGGCCGTTGTGAGCTGCTCCCGCAGCGGCGCAACGATTACACAAGGCGAGTTGGTCCGAAGGGCTCAAGAAATCGCGGATGCCTTCGCCCCCGGAGATAAGAAACCTTTTGAAAAGTACTTTGCCGATGACGCCATGATCTTTGATGAAAAAGGGCGAAATATGGACAAGAAGGCCTTGGTCAACGATATATCCGGCTTGCCTGCTGGATATTCAGGTTCCATCAAGTTGGTAAATCCGCAGAGCCGCATTCTGGGAGACACCGCCATTTTGAGCTACGACGGGGACGAGACGGAAACGATTTTCGGACAGGTGATTAAAGCTAGGTATCACGAAACTGATACTTGGATGCAACGGAACGGCCAATGGCAAATCGTCGCAGAACAGGTGCTTCGATACTACGAAGATCCTGCGCCGGGGAAGGCGGATTCGAAAGAATATGTGGACTATGACGGCACATATGAGCTTGCGCCGGGAACGAAGCTGACTATAACTGCCGACGGCGCGAATCTGTTCTCACAGGAAACAGGGAGAGCAAAGAAAATGCTTGTTCCTGAGGCGCCGGACATATTTTTTATCAAAGGCGTGGAGGGACGGCGACTCTTTCGGCGTGACGAGAGCGGAAAAGTGGACGCGTTGATCGAGCGGCGGAACAACGAAGATCTTGTCTGGACAAAAGAGCAATAGTCTAGGAGCGAGGTGCTGATTGCTCCGCATGCTTCTCTGGAGCCGCGCACATCCATCCAAACATTACCGCGATAGGAAGTGCACGCACGGCTGGTTGGCTGCGCTGGTTAACATTGTCGAGTTGGTGGCTGAAGCTATTCGCCTCATAAGGTTGTTGTCAGTGAACCTGGATGGCCGCCTTTGCAAATCCAGGCGAACGTCCCAAAGCATAATTTGAACGGCGTCTCGGATGAGTTACCCGCACTTTGCAGACACTGGCCGCATGTTCGCTATTGAAGGTGGAAAAGTCATGACCACAAAGAAAACGACAACGGCTTTCGGTTGGCGCGTCTACGGCCTGGGCATGATGGCGATGGCGATGCTCTGCCTGGCGTGGGGTGTTTTCGACCCGGGGCAGCCGGTACCCAAGAGCTTTCCCAGCTATACCGCCCTGGCGTATGTCGCCGCGGCGTTCATGCTCATCGCGGGTGCGGCTGTCGAGTGTCGTCGCACCACGGCCTGGGGCGCCGCAGCACTCACCATCTACTACGCGCTCATCGTCGTCATTCTGATGAACGGCCGTGTGGTGCTCGTGCATTACGCCGAATACGGTACGTACGAAGGCCTCGCCGAACAGGTTGCGATTACGGCTGGCGGGTTGATCGTCTATGCGGCCAACGCCCAGATCGATGCGGCCCTGGCCGCACGTTTCACGCGCCTGGGCCAACTGATGTTCGGAGTTTGTGCGCTGATATTCGGCGGAGCGCATTTTGCCTACATGAACTTCACCGCTCCGCTGGTCCCCAAATGGTTGCCACCATCGCAGGAGTTCTGGGCTTATGCGACCGGGCTTGGCCATATCGCGGCGGGCGTCGCGATCCTGATGGGCGTACAGGCCCGCCTCGCCGCGATTCTGCTGACCGCCATGTACGCATCGTTCACCCCGCTGGTGCACCTGCCGATGCTACTGGTGAATCCCGCCAGCCATTGGATATGGACCGAGAATGCTGTAAATCTCGCCCTGATCGGCGTCGCCTGGGTCGTGGCGGACTCGCTCGCGCGTGATCGGTCGAGGCGTGAGATCGGTTCCTAGGTCTGAAAGCGTGAAGGACAAGTCGAAGGTTTGCGTCCAGATGAAGTATCTGCGGTCATGGTCGCCGGACTTCAGTGATTTGCTCTACGACCCTATATGCACGTTGTCGATCATAGGAACCCGTGTATCAGATAGTTAGACCGCTTTGGCAATCACACCGCTGATTGATGTAGAGGACTTCGTTCGATGGTTAGTGTTTCTATGCTTGGGATTTCCCATGACAGCAACTCTTCCTATATGAGAGGGGCATCTGAAGCTCCCGCATACATTCGGCCTGAACTAAACTCTGACGCATCCGGCACCTGGTTCCCTTTCGGGGGTTGGCCTCTCAATCACCGAATGCGCATCCGTGATCTTCGCCGTGCTGCTGTTCGTGTTGCTCGTGCACCGCCTACGGTCCTACGCACGAAATGTCTCTATCGCATCTTTTAAGCCTCAGATTTGAATGGCTGATTTCATAGCGAAGTACGACGACTACTTGACTGTGAAATGCTATCTCGCGACGGTTCGAAATGATTTTTGAGTGACCGTTTGGCCTCGCTCCCGGCATGGGGTGCACGAGCTGTTGAAGGCGAAGATGATCGAAGCAGGCAGGTTGGTAAACGGCATGGAGACTTTCGTGCGGCGTTTTCATCCTACCAGCTGTCGGATTTCCGTGAGGCCAGCGTTAATATGATTATCGAGCGTGACATTCGTTTGCCCGCCTGCGATGGGGTTTTTCTCAGCGCAAATCTCTTCCGACCGACAACAAGCAGCAAGCCAGTACCGGTGATCATATCTGTGACACCGTACGGTAAGGACAAGGGACGGGATCGACTGATCAAATTTCTCATGCGTCTAACGGGTGTGCGATTCGACAATGTCCATGTCTCGCGCCTTACGGGGTTCGAGGCGCCGGATCCGCTCTATTGGGTTGCCAACGGATATGCCGTAATGCAAACGGATGTTCGCGGCATGCACAAATCGCAAGGTCATGCCGGTGTGCTCACGAATCAGGACGCCGAGGACTACTACGACATAATCGAGTGGGCCGCCACTCAACCTTGGTGTGATGGTCGCGTAGGGCTTTGCGGCGTTTCTTATCTCGCGATGTCACAATGGCGCGTCGCTGCGCTACGCCCCCCGCACCTCAAGGCTATTATCCCGTGGGAAGGCGCCAGTGATCTCTACCGCGAATTCGCCTTCCAAGGCGGTATTCCTGAGACCGGATTTATTCCCATCTGGTGGAGGAAGCGCATGCGCGCCGGGCGTAACAAGCGATTTGATTTTGCCGAGGATTTCCTGGTCGAGGTAGCTCGGCATCCACTTGAGGATCCGTATTGGCGAAGCAAGGAAACTGCGCTTGAGCGCATCGACGTTCCGGCGTTGGTATGCGCGAGTTGGTCGGATCAGGGCCTGCATACCCGTGGTTCAATCGAGGGCTTCTGCCGAATAGGATCAACCGAAAAGTGGCTGTATACCCACGGCCGCAAAAAGTGGGAGGTCTACTACGGACTCGATGCGGTGGAAATGCAAAAACGGTTTTTCGATTGCTACCTTAAAGGTCAAGATAATGGCTGGCGGGCCACGCCACGTGTGCGCGTTGAGGTGAGACAAGCCTATTACAAGCACACCGTTCGCCACGAGTCCCAATGGCCGTTGCCGGAAACACAGTTTACGCCGCTCTATCTCGATGCCGCGAAGTGCACGCTTTGCGACACTCCGCCCGCAAGTGAGGCGCACATTGCCTATGATGCGAACCACGGCCAAGCGGCGTTTTCGATTCGCTTTTCTGAATCCATTGAACTCACAGGCGAGGCGAAGTTGCGAGTCTGGGTAAGTACGTCAGTCGGTGACGATCTCGATCTTTTCGTGGTATTAAAAAAGTTCGATAACCGCGGCCGAGAAGTTTTTTTCTCCGGGTATAACGGCTATAAAAAGGACTCCGTCGCTAAAGGTTGGTTGCGGGTCTCGCACCGAGCCCTCGACCCGCTACTAAACAGACCATCGCGGCCTTATCACTTGCATGATCGCTTGGAAAAAGTGTCGGCTAACGAGATCGTGCCCGCGGAGGTCGAAATTCTATCCTCGAGCACTTGGTTCGAGACGGGCTCGCGCCTCATGGTCGTAATCCTGGGTCGAGACGCGGCAAGATACCCCGCGTTTAGGCATAGCCATCGTATCAACCGCGGCGAGCACACCATCCATTCCGGCGGCCGCTTCGATTCCTACCTCTTAGTGCCTCTCGTTCGCGGCGCGATAAGGCCTCTGTGACAACGCCTGTCGAAACCTCTCTTAGCACTGAACGGCCCCAATGCTCAACGAATCCATCTCCGAAAATTAGCAGGCGCCAGCCGCATGCGACGAAGTGAGCCCGGAACAGCAGATGACCGAGCTTGCCCTGCCGAACGACTCCAACGCCTCCTGCGCGGTCCTCATCTCGCCGAGAAGCAGCTCAATGATGCGTTCATTAAGGATCGCGAACGTGCCGAGCTGTGTGACCGCGTGAGCCAGGTGTATCACGACCTGTATGGCGTGGATTGCTCGTCGTCAGGTTCACGCTAGGTGGGCGGAAAAAACCGTGAGTGAATCCGTAGCGCAACGATGCGTCTGCACAACTCTGATGGAACGGCACGACTCTCGCTCAATGCGATGCGTCGATTTTCTCCGCTAGCTTGACGCTCCGGGGGGCGGCCAGTCCGCCATAGTGCGCGTCAACTTTGTCCAGCAACGTCCGTGCATCATCGCGTTTGCCGGCCGCCAGCAGATCGTCCACTTGGGTTAGTTGCGCAGCCCATTCGTTGTCGATGCGCTGGCGGCACGCGGCAAGGTTCCCTGGGTCGGACTTTAGCGGTTTCGATAGCTCATCCAGCGTACGATTCAAGGTCGCCGGGTCGGCCGAGTGGTGCCCGGCCCATGGCATAGCCACGACGACCAGATGAAGCACGCACCAAGCCAGCATCGAATCGCGGCTGTGAACATCCTTGTCGAGATTGCTATCGTCATGCTGGCCCGTCGTGTAGACGAGTTGCGTCGAGTACTGAAACTGATGAAACAGGTCGGCCGGTGGCAGTGGAATCGACGCATCGCCGATCGGATCGCTACCTGCATCGAGCAAGGCGCCACGAAACAGATCGGGATAACCGAGTGCGATGCGCATGGCCACCCGTGAGCCCCCGGAGAATCCACCGATGTAGATTCGGTTCGGATCCACACGGTAACGTCGCATGATGTTGTACGCCGCCAGAAGGGCGAGCGGCTCGCGACGATCGAGGACGTCAGTGGTGTTGCCGGAATTCGCCGCACTGACGAATATCATGCCATGGAGATCGAGCGCCGTCATCCAACGAGGCGGCACCGTCGCCTCCTGCCACGGAGGCACGAACACCAGTAATGCGTAGCCATTTGGCGGCGCATGAGAAGGAACATAGACCGCGAATTTCTCACGCGAAAGGTCGATCGACTGCTCGCGCGCAAGCTGCCCCGAACGAATCAGCATCTGGCTTACACGCATCGCGTTTAATGGGCTTAACAGACGCCGAGCCAGTTCCATGCTGCTTGTTAGTGGCGAGTAGTCGCTGAATACGACGTCACGCTGCAGACCCGCCCCAATGGCCTCCGTAGGTGCATCGACGGCAGCCGCAAACAACGGCATCGCCAAGGCAACGAGCAGCAGCAGGAAGCGCCCGATCACCGACGCAAAACAGCACTCTTGATGCTTGGAAGACGTGCGATTCGCATGTGACATTGCTGAGCGTGATCGGCTCATACGAACTCATCTCCTTCGCCTTCGCGACCCAACACCACTTCTCAACCCGTAGGATCCTTACGCTCTACCAACACAGATTGGCTCGCCTCTAGTTCCATTTCTTACGCCACCTTTCACGCTGCGAGCAGTATGAGTTCAGTACGAGGAGTCAAGCTTCGCACCAACCTTGGCGAGTCAATCAGACTTCTTGACACCTTTACCTTGAGCCATGGTGGTCCAATGTACGTTGTCGTCGGTTAGCTGAATGAGCACGCTAACTTGCGTTGCTGATGTGTAATGGTAGATGACACGATAGGTCTTTTTGTCAGACTTGCCATAGTTGGTCCACGTGTTGTTAGCAATGGTCATGCGTGAAATAAATGGATGGGCGCCGCTTCCATCGGAATCGAACATTTCGTAGTGCCAATAGCTTTTGTCTTTATAGTTGTAAGTGCTTACGGCCTGCGACTTAACGACCCCGTCGGGCCAGTTCATGGTGAAGCTACACGTCATGAACGCTCGGTTCGCTGACCACCCACACTCCTCAAGCCATGTCCATTTGCCTGCCTTCTGATCGGCAACCGAATTGGTCTCACCGTCATAAAGCCAGGTACCCGAAGCTATGTTCAAAGGTTCAAGCTCTGGACGAAGGGTCGGCGCGTTACCAGCCAATATAGGTGTCGTTAAGGCAAGCGCAGCGAGAGCTGTAAAGCAAGATAGTTGGCTCATGAATATCCTCCTCGAATGTCTCGGTTGCACTCATTGCCACGATCTATGGCACTTTTCGGATAGACGCAAACAGCCCGACGGCGCGAGATCACGAAGCCATGCAAATTTAAACGAGTGGCGGAGTATTGAAATAGCCACTTGGTTGACATTGAAAGTAACCACTAAAGGTTCGCGATGCCACACCCATGTCTATCGTGTGTTGGTTTCATTATTGGCGGTTGCTTTCGATAGCAAGAGTGGGGTTCTAATGTGCCAGCAAGCACCTGACATGTTTTAATGGGGCATTCTTGCGCTACATATTCGTCGCTTGGCGCACTTCCCGTTGCGCGTGGCTATGCCATGCCATGTGCGTTTCAATCATGCGACCTTTGAGGTGCGACGTCGTCAGGTCCCACGATGGTTACCGCGAAAAGTGGCTATTCCCGATCGGGCGGAGTGGCTACATAACCAGACCACCCCCGCGAAAAGCATAACAATGCAATGACACGGTGGCAGCGCTCGGACTACGTCGGCTCGCCGCCGATGAATTCGCGGCCGGCTATTTGTAGGGACCATTTAAATCACGTACTTAGTGTTGCTACTGTAAGGTTTGCGAAGATTGCTCCCTGGGAGTGAAACAAAATGAAGTACGCCAATCTGGGCCGTTCTGGCCTCAAAGTTTCCCGCATCGGACTTGGCTGCATGAGTTTCGGCGTCGAAGCTCGCGCCTGGAGGCTCGATGAGATTACAAGTAGGCCTCTCATTGCGCGTGCGCTGGAGCTCGGAATCAACTTCTTCGACACTGCCGACATGTACGGTGGTGGCGAAAGCGAGACAGTACTTGGTCGCGCGCTCGCCGATTTCGCACGACGCGATGAAGTGGTGGTCGCAACCAAGCTCTTCTACCCGGTTCGTCCCGACCCGAACGGTGGAGGCTTGTCGCGTAAGGCCATCTTCGCGGGGATCGATGCAAGCCTAGTTCGACTTGGTATGGATCATGTCGACATTTATCAAATTCATCGCTGGGACAGAGATACTCCCATTGAAGAAACGATGGAGGCGCTCTCGGAAGTTGTGCGCGCAGGGAAAGCGCGTTATATCGGCGCATCCTCAATGTTCGCCTGGCAGCTGCTCAAAGCGCAACATGTCGCGGCGTTGGTAGGTGGCTATCGATTTATTTCAGTCCAGCCGCATTACAACCTGCTTAACCGCGAAGAAGAACGCGAGATGCTGCCGATGTGTCACTCAGAGGGCATCGGCGTCATCCCCTGGAGCCCACTAGCACGCGGTCGCCTAGCGAGACCTTGGGGCGCAGACTCAACTTCCGACCGCTTGGCGTCCGATAGGACGGCCGAGCTGTTGTATGCCGCGACTGCAGAAGCTGATCGGCGCGTGGTTGACGCAGTCGGAGAGGTTTCCAATTTGCTCGGATTCTCGCGGGCGCAAGTGTCGTTGGCATGGCTGCTATCGAAGCCCGACGTAACTGCACCAATTGTAGGGGTAAGCAAGATGTCCCATCTTGAAGATGCCGTTGGATCGCTCAATGTCGATTTGGACGACGAACAGCGCCAAGTGCTCGAATTGCCTTATGTGCCACATGCATCAAGCTTCTATCAGCAAATTCCCGGGCGCAATTAGGGCCGGTGACACATGGCAGTAACTAAGTGTGGTCGCGAGTGGTTAAGCTACTCTCCGATCGTCTCGCGGACGATAGGGCGAGCTTCCGAATCCTTCTATAGCCCAAGTTGCCGACTTGGCTAAAGCTATTCGCAACATCGTTACTGCGTGATCCGTTAGCGAGGTGTACCAAGTGTTTAAAAAGTCAGGTGCCGTTTGGTGTGGCCCCAAGAATTGAAAATAATTTTGAGCAGTGCCGACGGCCTCCCAGTCACCGTACTGACGAAGCGAACGCTGCCAAATGAACGATGCTCGCCTTCATCACCGAGCCGCGACCGATCCCGTAGCTCTCGCTCCAGTTCGATAATGGCGGGCCTTGCCAACGCCCAAAGCAGCCAGGGCAAATAGCGAGCGCCACGATCCCTGCTCACCCATCGCATGCGTCGCGAGGATGGTCTGACTGGCATCGAGCAGAGCGCCATGCACCCAGATAACAGCGATTCAAATCAAGCGAATTAATTTCAGACCTAGGATTTTGCAACAGAATCGCTGACGCAATTTCTTGCTTCAACGAACGCCCTTATAGATCGTGATATGTCATCAGGTGTCGTTGCCCATGAGCACACACTGACCCGCACTACGGATCGTCCGAACCATTTCGCGCCACCGACCCAGCACTCGCCAGATTCCTGTATGTATCTGATAATTTCTTCAGTTATTTCGTCGGTCTCGCAAGCAACAAGCACTTGATTGAACAAGACGTCGTTGAGTATTTCAAAGCCTTCGACACGTAGCCCGATAGCCATCTGTACCGCGCGCGCGTGAAGTCCGGTTACAAGTTCATCGATACCCTTTCTGCCGAGATATTTGAGCGTTGCCCAAAGTTCGATCGCTCGGGCTCGGCGTGACATTTCCGGCGTATAGAGCATGCCGTCCCGGTTACCGCTGTACTGAATATATGATCCAGATGCCTGAAGCGCGGCTGCAAGCGTGGCTTTGTGACGACACAAGACAACGCCGCAATCGTACGGAGTGTTTAGCGTCTTATGGCCGTCGACTGACCAGGAATCCGCTGCCTCAATTCCGCGGGTCAAATACGAAAGAGTCGAAGATGCGGCGGCCCAAAGCCCAAAGGCACCATCGATATGAACCCAAGCGCCCGCAGCATTGGCGCGACGGCATAGCGCTTCGAATGCATCAAAGGAACCCGAATTTACGTTGCCTGCTTGGAGAATTAAGATCGTAGTGGCGTCAAGATCGGGAATGCACTCCGGGACAATTCGCCCTTGATCGTCAGAGTCGACCCACTCGATATTCTCGACCCCGATTCCAAGCAAGGCAACTGCTTTAGCGACGGTAGCGTGCGCGTGCGTGCTCGTTACCACACGGATGCGCGGTGCATTGCGAGTGCCTTTCGCATTGACATCCCATCCCTGGTTCCGAAATACATGATACCGCCCTGCAGCTAACCCACAAAGGGTCGCAGTCGACGTTCCGCTGACAAAGCCGGCGACGACCTGCTGCGGTAGGCCGAATATTTGACGCAGCCAGTGTTCGCAGACTTCCTCCAATTTTCCGGCGATCGGAGACGTCTTATACAGAGCTGAGTTCTGATCCCAGAAATCGGAGAGCCATCGCGCAGCCAACGCAACAGGAACGGCGCCTCCGTTCACCAAGCCGAAGTAGCGACCGCCGGTCGAGGTTACTGTTGCAGGTGATCCGTATTGGTGAAGTTCCCGCACAATGTCGATGCCGTCGACACCGTCCTCCGAAAGTTCTTCGGAAAAAAAATCGAGACGTCGAATATCCTCATCTGAGGGATAAACGCGTTGCGTTAGCGCGCTGTCAGCGTATTCATAGGCACTATGTCGTGCCACCTCGAAGAGTTCCTTGCACGCTATTTCCTCAAACATTCTTTTCTGAAGATCGTTTGCCATCGATATGTCCTTCTCTCTTAGCTACCTATGGTTGAGGCAGGCTGCCTCGTTTAATCCACTTCGCCACGGCGAGTAGCCGCGCACCTCCGATTCGGTCTCGTCCAGCGCATTCTCATATCGCTCAAGGCGTGCCGCGGCATGTATCCGCAGTTTGTGCTCAAACTTCGCCCAAGGATTTGCCGAGGCAATAGAGGGACTGCAGCAGTTAACTCCGTCTCGACCCACCTATTTTGCTTCGATCGCAGCCTCGTATGTCACCGGAAAGTTCAACGATCGCGCGATGAAACACAGCGCATGCGCACGTTCATGCAAGTCATGAGCGAGCTCTACGTTGCCGCCGGTTCGAATCGTGACGCGTGGATGCAATATCAATCGCGTGAACTCGCCGCCGCCGTCGGCCTGCTCCACCATCACGCCCTCGGGGTTGTCTTCATACGAAGTCACCACCACTCCCGCCTCGGCGCATAGGTGGAGGTACCACAATTGGTGACAGGCCGAGACTGAGGCGACCAGCAACTCTTCCGGATTCCAGCGTGCGTTGTCACCGCCGTAGAAATGCGGATCGGTCGATCCCGCAATCAAAGGCTTGTCCCCGCCACCCACAACATGATCACGTGAGTAACCGTGATAGGTTGCGGTGCCTTCGCCGGCATTGCCGGTCCAGCGCAGAGCGACGGTGTAGCGGAGTTCACGCGTCTCGGACATTGGTAATCCCTATGATTGATGTAATTCAGCGATAATTAGGCGGCATCGAAGCATAAGCACATCGATTATTTTCTTTGGTTCTAGATAGATCATGCCCATGGGTGAAATGTGTCAGCACATGAAGAATCCGTGCATTTCGTCACTGGCGTTGCCTCTCACACGAGCTCTCTACCCCGCTCGTAAAGGCCCAGTTTTGCGACGGCGTTCAAGTGCATAAACCCACGATAGTAAGCTACGACGCGCATTCGCCATCCAGCAAAAGACGGATTTTCACTACGCCGTGGGGACTCATCCTTATCGCGATGCAAGACCACGGCGCCATATAAGATAGGCAAAACGGCAGGTCGCAAAAATAGCCACTCGATAAGATTGGATGTAACCACTGAGAAAGTATGGACGTTGGATGCCTTTGAAGATGCGCTTAGAGGGCCGGAAATCCCGCTAGTTGCCAAAAAAGCGATTATGGCTCCGGCCCTTTGAGCTTGCGACGACTCATCTTTAGTGTGAACGAGGACACGAATGGTGAGTTAATCGTGACACAACCAGCAATCGTTGGTCTTTTGGCCAAGCCTATTGTCGTCCTGGTCAATACTGGCATTGCTACCGGGCTTAGTTGCTGGGCGCTCCTTGACTCGTCGAGCCTTATTACAGCGACGATCCCGCCGTTGCGATACCTGCCGACCGGTATGCTTTTTCTCGACAACTTGCGCGTATAGCCAGTGCGCCATGTGCAGTAACAGATAGAGGCTGCGAGGGAAGAGGGCGCACCTGAACCGTGGCCTCCTCACTGCGATACCTACTAATAGAAAACTTGAAAGCCGCTCCCGGCTCAAACTATCCCCGATCGATTCAGGTCAAATCAAATCTTTCAACGTGAACGCGATGTCTCTCGTGCCGCTGCCGCGTTTGACAGTGAGCTTAACCACCGTGCCTGGGGCTTCATCGCGCCAGCTCTTGCGCAAGTCTGGCAGCATCAGGCAGCTCGCGGGCTTGCCGTCTACTATCGTGATGACATCTTCTTTCTGAAGACCGGCCGCTTCTGCAGGACCACCTCTCGTGACATCGATCACTTTCAAGCCGTCGGGCACGGAATTGATCCACATACCCGATCTGTCGAAGGTGTCCAGATCCTCGACAGTTTCGTTGAGCGGTTTCAGATACAACGTGCTGTGGTCGTAGTCGAATGTCACCACGAAACGCTTAAGCACGCCGCCACCGACATTGCTGGGATATGCCGCCACCGCAAGGGAGCCGCCCTTGTCGGTTGAAACCACCGTAAGCGGATGGGCTATGACGACGTTCCCTAGTTTCAGCGTGCCACCTTTGAATGTGATGCCGCGCGTTGGGCCGCCGGCACCCCAACCGGTTTGAGACTCGATGGTCCTGGTGCCCGGCTTCGGAAAGCCGTTCTCGGCCGCCCAGACTTTGTTCAGCACAAGATAGCCACGCGCGCCGGTGTCGATGTTGAATCGGCTGGATATGCCGTCGTAAGAACCGAGAACCTCCGGAAACTGATGAAAAAGGCGCATTGGTATCGGCGCGCCGGCACTTTTTGGGTCGAAGTATCGCTTGTCTATAAAGGTGATTGTGTGCTTGCCGTAGTCGATGCGGGTAACGAAGCGGGCGAAGAATTCGTAGCCCACCATGCCTTTTTCGTTTACACCTTCGACGGGGGGCGGACTGAACGTCAACACGGTCAACGGCTGGTTGGTAATGGTGGCGCCCCCGACCGTGATCGATTTCACCGTGGCTTCTGCGCTGGTGGCAATATCTGCTCCGCTGCCGGTGGCAGTCATTTCGCCAATTGCCATAACGCCAATCTCTTTTGCCGTTGCCGGCATGAGAAGGGAGTGACCACCGGTGTCGAAGATGAAAGTCATCGGTTTGGAGCCGTTGACGCTGACATCGGCATAGATGTGGTTGTTCCACAGATGGAAGGGCACCGTGATTTCGTGCGCGCCGCCCGCGATGGAGAAGTCATGCAAATTTTCCGCCGGGCGCTGATAGGCGCTGAGCGCTTGCGCGCCGAGAAAGGTCGCCGACATCAGCGTGAAGGTCTGCAGATTGTGGCTGCCGTCGTCTACGACGAGCATTTTGGCGATCATCGCGCCGTCCACGGGGGCATAATCGGAATAGGTGTTGGTGATGAGCGTGGTGTCTTGCATCTCCAGCGTGCGGAACAGTAGGTGCGACTTGGGATCGAACCACGCTTCGAGCGCGGTCCCGTTCCTCGGCGTAACGGTCAGAACGTCATATCTTTTGCCACCGTCGATCTTCTGTCCCGCGTCCGTGATCGTGGCGCCGCCGCGATCGGCGCGCCACCAAAGGTTCTGGTCCTGATAGGCTTCGGTGATGGCCAGAGGGATCGCATCGCCGCCGGCCTGATCCGTCACAGTGCCCGACGGCTCCTTCTCCCATGCTTTGGTGCCGTCGAAACCCGTTGCGCCGGCTTGCGGCGGAATATCGTAAGCATCGACAAATGCGCCGCGCTGCAAATCCTCCAGCGACGAAGACGTGCCGTTGAGGCCTTGTCCACTGTAAGCATAGTTGACCTTGAGAGTCGTTTTGCCGCTCCAATTGCCCGACGCGGCCTTGTTCGCTGCGAGAATGCTGTCGGGCGTGGCTGCAAAGGCGGCCGAAGCCAGCGCGATGGCGGCGCTTACAAGAAGGAGTGCCGGCATTCCCGCCGGTATCGGCCTTTTAATCTGCGGTCTGTCATATCGCTCCCGTTCTGCCGCGCCGTTGCATGGGCATTGGTTGTGCGCTGCTGCGCATAGCTGATCGTTGTTGTGTCGTACCCTGCCCCGAGTACTGGATCTGTACCCGCATTACATCGACGGTGATCGGTGCACGCTCGTATCTGTGTCTGGTCAAAACCCGTTATGTCGGCAAAGACGGAGTTCCGGCCCAACGCCAAGTGCTGGCTCCTATGCCATTTAACACCCTACCGCACGAGCACATCAGCATCGGCCATTTTGGTCACCTCCGGCGAACTCTACATGCGACGGGGCCAAAGCAAGCTGACCTTATACGCGAAGATGCCAGCGTGCCGCACTAAAGAACATTACCGTGACGGGTGACATCGAAGCATCGATGTCTATACCCGCGTGGTGGCTTGCGATCGGTTAACGCCTTCAGTCCGATAAGACGGCCGCGGAAGATTGGTAACAAGATCCTGCGTAAATTGGCTTGAATTCACTCAATTGGCCACTAAAAAAAATATCGATTGGATATGTAGAAATTTGTTTGGTTCATTTATCGTGAACTCGTTGTTGCAAGACCGATAGATGAAATAGTTGACGGTTGGGTTAACGAAATAATCTAAATCTTCGAGCGGATCGTAGAGCCTGGATCGCAATCTTTGTTGTGCCTATTTGAGCACTTGCTAGCGTACTTTGTATAAGTTTCTCCAATGTATTTCAACTTGAATTGAAACAATTGGTGTACCGATGCGTGCGAAATTCTATTCGGATGAGCTAAAGGCCGAGGCTGTTCGCTTAGTGATCGAGAGGCGCTGCTCCGCTGCCGAAGTTGCATCTACGTTCAACATTCGGAGAGAGACTGTTCTGGTATGGGTGAGACGCTTTCGTCACAACAGGCCGCGCTTGGTCGAGGTCGCTCAATTAAAGACGAAGCTTCATGAGGTTGTCATGGAGCGTGATGTTCTGGTGAGGCTTACTAACCACTTGCTGGATAAAACGGGATGAATTTCTACCTTTGCATCTTGTAGCAGAAGTGACTCGCACGGCTAATTAAATATTGACTGAGTATCCATTAGCGCAACTATTGTTAATGGTCAAGCTGATTTGTGGTGGTTGAATTACGGCTTTGGGCGGAGCTTTCTGACCCATGGTGATAATTAATCGGAGGGTGTTTTCATGAAACTTGGGGTCACAAAGCTTTCTTCGGCAGTTCAGCTAGCGCTTTCGCTGGGTGCTGTCATCGCGGTGGGTGTCTCGAGCACCGCATTCGCACAGGATCAGTCCACACAGCCTCAGCCCCCGCAGGGTACGGCTAACCCGAACGCTCCACAAAAGGCGTCGACCTTGCAGACGGTCGTAGTGACCGGCTCACATATTCGTCGCGTGGATCTGGAAACAGCCAGCCCGGTCGTCACTATTGACCGCGCAGCGATCCAGGCCAGCGGCAAGCTGACCTTAGGTGACCTGGTGCAGGATCTGCCGGCCGTGACTGGCGGCAACACTAACCCTCAGGTCAACAACAGTGGCGGCACCGGCGCGACCACGATCGGTCTGCGTGGCTTGGGCCCGAACCGAACCTTGATCCTGGTCGACGGCCATCGCATCCTTAACTCAGATCCGAACTCGATTCCGGCCTCGATGATCGACCATATCGATGTGTTGACCACTGGCGCGTCCTCGGTCTACGGCTCCGACGCGGTCGGCGGCGTGGTTAACTTCATCCTGCGCAAAGACTATCAAGGCGCCGAGTTCGCCACAAACTTTGGCGAGTCCGACCATAACGACGCCGAACAGCAGGGCTACAGCTTCACGTTTGGCCAGACGTCCGACAAGGGCAGCATCATGGGCGGCGTGGACTACAACAAAACGGATGGCGTCTATGCCGGCAGTCGCGCTTTCTCCAAGAATGCCGTAACGCTTTACGGCACGAATGGAACAGGTCCGTTTGGACCGCAACCGCCCCAGGGCTACGTTGGCGGTTCCAGTACGGCGCCGAACGGGCATATCCAGCTGACCGGCTCTCCGAATGCCGCCTTTACTGCAGCCTTTCCCGGTTGCGGCTTCCTCGCGCACAACGCGGGCGTGACCGACACATTGTCGCCCGCCAGTTACCATTGTTTCGTTGACAATGGCGCGAATAGCGACAAGTACAACTACGCCACGGTCAACCTGATCATGACGCCACAGGAGCGCACCAATGCGTTCCTCATGGGCACCTACAACCTGAGCGATCATGTCGCCGCCTACCTGGACGCGTACGTCGACAAGACCTCGGCGAACTCGGCGCTGGCGCCGGATCCATTGACCACCGCTGGTGGCTTTCAAGTCTCTGCGCAGAACTTCTACAACCCGTTCGGCGTCAATTACGAGAATGGTGCAAGCAGCCTGGGCGTGCGCCTCACCTCACTGGGCGCTCGTGAAACTTTCAACGGAACGAACACCGCACAGATCCACACCGGGTTCAAGGGTGACTTCCCAATCGGCGACCAGACCTGGCAGTGGGACGTGGGCTTGGACTACGGACATACCTCTTCGACCGCCGCTTCCACCGGTTTGGTGAATCTAAGCATTCTGAATGTGGCAGCCGGACCCTCCTTCAATAACGGCGGTACGGTCGTTTGCGGAACCCCGGGCAACATCATCGCCGGTTGCATTCCGTTCAACCCGTTCAACATCAACACCCCGTCGTCGATCGCCTCGCTCAAGGCCGCCTCTACCCCTGGCCTTACAACCGGTGACGCGATCGAGAAGATCTGGCACGCTGACTTCAATGGCGGCTTGTTCGACCTGCCCGCGGGCAGCGTGAATCTGGCAGTCGGCGCGGACTATCGCACGGAGTACGAACACGACGACGTCGATGGCTTGCTGACCATCAATCCGGCCACCGGCACCTGTACTCTGGGCAGCGGGTGCAGCGCCGGCTTGCAGGGCGGCTACAACGTCAAGGAAGCTTACGCCGAACTTTTCGTCCCGATCCTTCAAGACCTGCCGTTCATCAAGTCGCTGAATTTCGACATCGGCGATCGTTATTCCAAATACAGTGATTTCGGCACCACCAATAACCTGAAGTTCGCCGTCGAATACAAGCCGTTCGACGACCTGTTGCTGCGTGGCACGATGGCCGAGGTATTCCGCGCCCCGAATCTTACGGAAATCTATGGCCCAGCGAGTTCCTCCGCCTACAGGATCTCCAGCGATCCTTGCACCGGTTATACCGGCACGCCGGTCAATCCGGCCTGCGTCAATGTGAAAACCGACGGCAGCTTTGTGAACCAATTGGTTACAGAGAACGTGCAGGGTAACGGTATTATTTCCGGCTCCGCCTACGCCAATTTCCCGATCAAGCCGGAACAAGGCAAGACTTTCGATTTCGGCGCCGTGTACAGCCCGTCGTGGGCGCCCGGTCTATCTTCCACTGTGGATGTCTGGCATCTATACCTGAATGATGTCATCACGACGGTAGGCGTCCAGAGCGAGCTCGATCTCTGCGCGACTGGCAACCTCACCTATTGCCCCTTCATCTCGCGCTATCCCAGCGGTGTCAATCAGGGCCAGCTCACATCGAATACTCTGCAACCCACCGGCAACCTGGGTACCACCAGCACGGGCGGCGTCGACTTCTCGCTGAACTACAAGCTGCCGGAGTTCTCGTTCGGCAAAGTCAGCGTCGGTCTAAATGCCACCTACCTGAAGTACTTTAACGAGCAAACCTCGCCGGGTACGTCCGCCAACGTCACTTACTACGATGCCGGGCACTTCATGCCGTTCGGTTCCGCGCAGGCTGCAGCTTGCCCGGGTGCTTCCGGCAACTGCTTGTTCCCGCGTTGGAAGGGTCAGGGCTATGCGAACTGGCAAAACGGTAACTGGGACGCTTCATGGCGCCTGCGGTATATCGGTCGCTTCCAGTTGGGCTCGAAGAGTCCGTCGCAGGATGTGTTCCCGGAAGGCCAGTGTTCGTACAACGGCCAACCCAACCCAGCTGGTGGTGTGTATCAATGCACGATCAACGGCGCGGAACTGAAGTACGGCGCCACCGTCTACAATGACGTCTCGCTGGGCTACAACATCGAACCGTTGAACACGCGCGTGGAGTTCGGCGTCAACAACCTGTTCGACAAGCAGCCGCCGGTCCTATATGCCAACAACACGCTCAACGCGGATACCGACCCGAGCGACTTCGACCTGATTGGCCGTTACTTCTGGGGCCGGGTCACCGTCAAGTTCTAAGTTTGGCTCGATGTTTTAACCTTGAGGGGCCGCGCAAGCTGATCGCGCGGCCCCGTTTCTTTATGGCATGGCATTAATGCGATTCGAAGAAATTAACGTGGCGATACAGTCGGGTGACTTGGTGGCTGCCGAGGGCCTATGCCGGTTGGACTTGCTGGCGCAGCCGGATGATGAAGATTTGTTGTTGTTTCTGGCCGTGAGCCTGCACTTGCAGCGCCGCACCAAAGAGGCGACCATCGCCTATGCGCGCTTGACCGAGCTGTTTCCCGACAAAGGTATGTACTGGGCGAATCACGCCACCGCCTTGCGTGAAGAAGGCTTTCTCAAGGAGGCCGAAGCAGGTTATCGCACCGCGATCCAACTGGATCCCCGCAATGCCGTGTCTCGGGTCGATCTGGGGCTGATGTTGATCGAGCGCAAGGATTATCTTGGCGCACGCGATATGTTGCTCGATGCGTTTGATCTGGACGAACAGTTACCGCTCGCGCGCGTGCATGGTGCCCGCGCTTGTTGTCTGTGTCAGGATTTCACCGGTGCCCAGGATCTGCTGTTTGCTTGGCGTCAGTGGCTGCCTCTGCAGGACGACCTACTGCAACTGGAGTTGGCCAAACTATTGATATTGTTGAGCGACGCCGGCGGTGCGCTAGTGCTGCTGGAAGATGTAGTGCAGCGGAACAGACTTCATCTTGAAGCGAAGTTCCTGCTAGCTAGCGCCTACGAACGAGTGAACCGGGTGACAGAAGCCGAAGCGTTAGTGCGATCGATCGCCACGCTAGGCAGTGCGCTAACCGCCGCCGACAAGCAGGAGTTGGACCACCAGCTCGCCAAACTGGCCTTGCGCCAAGGCGACCGAGCCACGGCGCAGTCGCTGCTAGAACAGTCCGGGCCGCGTCATGCCAACGACATGGCCCACTATTTCGAATTGGCCAGGATCTACGACAGGTCCGGTGAAACGATGCGGGCGATGCTGGCACTGCGCATGGCGCATGCGATTCAGGTAGATGAGTTGATGATCGCCTCGCCGGAACATTTCACGCCTGACGCCGCGGCATTGCCTGCGTTGATGCTACCTTCCGTGTCGCCGGAGGCTTACCAGCGATGGCCCACGCTGCATGCACCGGACACTAGTCATTCACCTGTGTTCATTGTGGGCTTTCCGCGGTCCGGCACCACCTTGCTGGAACAGATGCTTGATGCTCATCCGTCATTACAGTCGATGGACGAACAGCCGTTTTTCAACAGCCTGGCCGACAAACTGCGTTCACACGATTCGCGCATTCTGCAGGACCTTGGTGTGTTGCAGCAGCGCGATGGCGATGAGCTGCGTAAGCTCTATTTGAAGATGGTCTGCGAAACAATTCCGCGCAACTGGGACACTCAGCTGGTCGACAAGAATCCACTAAACATGTTGTGGGTGCCGATGATTCATCGGCTGTTTCCAGAAGCGAAATTCATTTTCGCGTTGCGTCATCCATGCGATGTCATCCTCAGCTGCTACATGCAGAACTTCCGCGCCAGCATCTTGGGCGCGGCGGCCCAGAGCATCCCACGACTGGCGGCCGCTTATGTTCAGGCGATGGAGCGCTGGCTGCAGGATATACAGACGTTTCAGCCTAACGTCTTCGTTTCGCGGTACGAGGATCTAGTGGTGGATTTTCCGCGACAGACCCAGCTCCTCGCTGAATTTCTCGAGCTTGAGGACGCAGCACCCATGCTGAAATTCGACCAACATGCACGCAACAGGGACTATATCGGGACGCCCAGCTATACACAGGTCATCGTACCGGTGAATAAAAAAGGGCTGAACCGCTGGCAGCGTTATCGCCAGGAATTCGAATCGGTGTGGCCGATACTGCAACCCATGCTTCGTCACTGGGGCTATCCGACCGAGCTTGACGGTTGATAAGACGCTACTTGTTACAGTGGGCAGAACAGAGGCGCAGTTTCGATTCCGTGGCATGACCGACTGCCCGAGTGCGGCCACCGTCGACTGGTGTGACTCTTTGCAACGATTGGCAAATCATCATGAACAATGATCGTCTCTGGAACCGGGCTCAGCGTTACCTGGCCGATGGCCAGCCTGTTCCCGCGCGTTTCGCCCTCGAAAGCCTGCTGCAACGTGATCCTGCGCATGCCGAGGCGCACTTGATACTCGGCAACATAGCCTGGATGGAAGACCGTGTGCGCGATGCACTTCAACATGCCACGTGCGCGGCACGCCATCTCCCGGACGATGCCACGTCGATCAGCAAGGTGGCGGAACTTCTGTTACTGCTCGGCGAAAACACGCTCGCGCGCACCTGTCTCGAGCATCCGACCCTGGTACATGCGCAAGATGGTGCTGTACTTATGCGTCTGGCTACATTGCGTAGGATGCTTGGGGAACATCCGGAGACACTGGCGTTGCTGGATCGCGCGGGCGCCTTGGGTATGGATGATGCGAATTTTCACCATGAGCGGGGGGTGGAGCTGGCCTTCAATGGGCGTCTGGAGGAAGCTGAGATCGAACAAGAGACTTCCTTGAGAATCGATCCAGCATACGGCCGTGCCGCACTCGCGCTGACTCGTCTGCGCAAACAGACGCAGTCATCGAACCATCTCGATATCCTGGCCGAGCGCATTCGCAATGTCGTGCCCGGAACCAGCGATCATGTCTCACTTGAGTTTGCTCGCTATAAGGAACTTGAAGATATCGGGCGGTATGAGGACGCGTGGCTTGCGCTGGTGCGTGGCAATGCGTTGATGTACGCCGGAAAGGAAGTGGACTCGCAATATGCATGGACTCTGTTGGAAGGCCTGATCGATCGCTGCACGCCGTCGTTCCTGCAATCACCCGGGGCGCCACTCAAGGGGCCGCAGCCGATTTTCATCGTGGGCATGGCACGCTCCGGAACCACTCTGCTCGATCGGCTAGTGGGCAACCACTCGCAGGTGAGCTCTGTCGGTGAACTCGAGGACTTCGGGCGGCAGTTACGTCGCGTAGTGAATCACCGAGTCACGCTGGACGAACAGACACTGCAGCTGTTGCCCGACCTCGACTACGCCGACATCGGCCGTGGTTACCTGGCGCAGACCCAATGGCGGGCGCCGGAAGCTAGATTCTTCATCGACAAACTGCCGCGGAACTGGATGCTCGCGGGCTTAATCCGTCGGGCGTTGCCACAGGCACGCATTCTGAACCTCGTGCGCGCACCGATGGACGTATGCTTTTCCAACTACCGCGCGCATCTAGGCAACGGATTCGCCTATAGCTATGACTTGGATGCGTTGGCAGCCCATTATCTGTTGTACCGCCGTGTGCTCGCGCATTGGCACAGCGTCATGCCGGGGCAGATTCTGGATGTGGCGTATGACGACCTGGTACGCCAACCGGAGGAAGTGGTACGCAAGGTATTCACCTTCTGCGGACTCGACTGGGAGCCTGGGTGCGAGGATCTCGCACGCAACACATCGGCGGTCGCCACACTCAGCATGGTGCAAGTACGCGAGCCAATCCATACCCGATCCTTTGAAGAATGGCGACCCTACGAACGACATTTGATGAAACTGCGCGAGGCGATTTCCGGCTGATTCTGCAGGGGCGTATCGCATGATCGAGGGCCGCGAGCAGTACGCCATCGCCATCGCAGGAGTCATCGTGGCGGACCTCAAAAGAGCCCGCGTTCCCGACAGAGAAATAAGCAAAGCCTTGCGGCTCTGATCCGAAGTTCTATAAGTTCCTTCGAGCGCAAAACTTGCCGATGCAAGCGACTTGAAAGTGGCCTTTCCCATGACGCAAAGATTGGTTCTTTACTAGAGCCTGTTCAACTACCAGAGTGACATAGGTTCTGTAAGCAAAAACGAACTTGATTCGCCTTTTTAGCCTATGACGTAACGCCAGTCCGCGCATAACCGTTTTCTTGTCAAAAAAATCAGGTCGATGATAATACCAATTTTTCAAGTCAACGCATTTGCCGCAGAATTATTTGCGGGCAATCCAGCAGCTGTCATGGTTTTCGATAAGTTTCCGTCCGACGCCACGCTGCAAGCACTTGCGGCGCAGAACAATCTCTCAGAAACGGCGTTTCTTGTAGCCGAGAGCGGTGATTATGCTCTGCGCTGGTTTACGCCCGTACGCGAGGTCTCTCTCTGCGGCCATGCGACATTGGCGAGTGCAGCTGTCGTGATGGAGCGCTTGGAGCGCAAACGCAGGCGTGTTTCATTTCGAACCGCCAGTGGGACCTTGACGGTTAAAAGAACGCATAGTGGGTACGCGCTGAACCTGCCTGCTTATACAGCCGACATAGCTGTTGCACCGATCGGCTTCGAACAAGCTTTGGGCGTGGAGCCATGGCAGTTTCTTCTCTTCAAACGAACTGGCATGGCGCTATTGCGATCAGCGAAAGACGTGCGAACCCTTACCCCGAACCTGCGCGCTCTAGAGCAGTTGGACATTGATGCAGTAATCGTGACAGCGGCCGATCAAGACCCCTACGACTTCATAAGCCGCTTCTTTGCGCCAGCCTGTGGTATTGATGAGGATTCAGTGACCGGAAGTGCGCATTGCACTCTCATTCCATATTGGGCCAAACGGCTGCAAAAAAAGAACCTCTACGCGTTCCAAGCGTCTCGCCGAGGCGGAAGCCTTCAATGTCGGCACTTGGGGAGCCGTATTGAGATCGAAGGATCGTGTGTCTTTTACATGGAAGGAACTACCGACTTGCGATAGCGCCATGCGCGACGATATGTGCAAGGCATGTTGACGGCGGCTTGCTGCCGCACTCTAAACCTAAACAGGAGAGTTATCAGATGAAAAAGCCCGGCATGTTAATTCTGCTTAGTATGTTGGTTCTGTTTGCCTGCGTATGCGCGGGTCCAGGCTTAGCCGCCTCCCATATAGCCAGTTTTTCACCTGTAGCGCCATTCAATGACCCGGCTGATAAGGCAGTAGTGATGCAAATTGAAGAGCGCCAAGGCCTGGGAGACGCAATCCTCAACGTCGATATGCAGAAGCTTGACGAGATCTATGCCGATGATTTTGCCATGCTCGCACCATCTGGCAAGATCATCACAAAGCAATACATCTTGCAGCAAATTCAATCGGGCAAATACAAACTCGTGTCGTATGAACTTGGACCTATTGATGTCCAGGTACTTGGTAACGTCGCGATGGGCCATGGCGCCGTCACTGAAACTAGGCTCGTTGACGGAAAGAAAATACACGTTGAGCTCATGTATGAAGATCGCTTTGAGAAGCGCGAAGGAAAATGGAAGCTTGTTGGCTCCGACTCGGGCATTCCAAAGTGAGGCACTCAAGTCGCCCCTTGCATTCTGCCAAAATCTCCAAGTAGGCAGACAGAGGCGACGGCGTTTGTATGTGTCTGCTTACATCCGATAGTTTGCGGGCATACTCGCTAGTTAATTCGTTACCTTGAGATCGTCGTCGGCCAGGCAAATCAAATGGGTCTTCAGAAGCAAACCTGTTTCCGAGAGTGGCCGAACCGTCTCACTGTTGCGAGCCTGAGGAGCGCACCAGATTTCACGACGAGGGCTATCGCAGATCCATTGGCAACAAAAGGAAGCGCCTCTTCGGGAATTGTCAAATGCTGGATGCTCAACGCATCTATGTGCTGTTGTTCCGCAACGCACAAGTTCGCATCGTGGAGCGGTGAATGCATCTAGCCGGAATATCAGCATGCGTGTACATGTTCCGGTGCAGAGACCGAGCTTCGGCGGCTAAACATGAGATCTTGTGGGAATGTTCAACTTGACCAATGCACCCGACGTTCGGCGCAATCGAACCTAGTTTAGAAGTTGGAGTTGCTGTGGTCGCCAGGCATCAGTGAACGAATTGACCTGACTGCCAATCAGGACATCACCCACTGGATACCTGGCGGCCACAGCAGCTCAACGCGGGCTAGCCGGAAACCTCAGAGACTTTTTCTACTCGGCTTCATTCTCCGAGCGATGCTAAATCAGATGGATAGTAAAGATACGCTGCTTAGTGGTTTACTAAAATATCCACCTTGATACGATGAGGGATAGCCACTTCGGACGCGTGCCAAATGAAACACTTAGCCGCTAGCTTCCTGCCGTCGATTGCGCTCGATGCGAGCTCTAGGACACCGATGTATCACCAAATATCTGACTGGTTTCGGCGGGCGATAATCGACGGCCAACTGCGGCCGGGGCAGCGAGTGCCGTCCACCCGAAGCCTTGCCAATGAACTAAAGATTTCCCGCTTGCCCGCTCTGAGCGCCTACGAACAGTTGCTTGCCGAAGGGTATCTGGAGACCTTTGTAGGTGCAGGTACCTGTGTTGCTCGGTCGATACCCGACGAGACATCGAGACCGGCGAGCATAAAGGTACGAAACACGCCATCGCAAATCGTTGGGCAGAACGCCCCGCGCAAAATCTCCCGACGTGCGTTTTTGATGCGTGTCCCAGCTCAATCATGGCTGAAAAACGAAGGTGCGTTTCGAGTTGGCCTACCGGCCCTCGATCACTTTCCGATCGGCGTGTGGTCGAGACTTATGAATCGGCATTCGCGAAAGCCTTCCAAAGCAATGATGACCTATGGCGACCCCATGGGTTACATGCCGTTGCGCGAAGCTATCGCGGAATACCTGAGCACGGTCCGCGCTGTACGTTGTGAGACATCACAGATCCTGGTTACAACGGGATCGCAGCAGGGCCTACAGATTTCCGCTCATGTTCTACTGGACCCCAAGGACCGAGTATGGATGGAAGAGCCGGGTTATCCGGGAGCGCACAAAGCATTGATGACAGCCGGCGCTCAGTTGATTCCGATTCCCGTTGATCAGGAGGGCTTGAACGTAGCAGCTGCAATCCGCCGAGGCCGCGATGTGAATGCTGTTTACATCACGCCATCGCACCAGTTCCCGCTGGGGGCGACGATGAGTGCGACGCGCCGTATGCAATTGCTGAATTGGGCGGTACGCAATGGTGGCTGGATAATCGAAGATGACTACGACAGCGAATACCGGTTCAGTGGTCGTCCGATTGCCTCCCTGCAGGGGCTGGACGCGGACGGGCGTGTCATCTATTTAGGCACGTTCAGCAAAGTCATGTTTCCGGCTCTGCGCCTGGGGTACGTGGTGGTTCCGAAAGACTTGGTACCTGCCTTTTCCGCCACTCGGGATGCTGCTGACACCTTTTCCTCCACGCTATATCAGGTCGTCATGACCGATTTCATCCGCGAAGGGCATTTCGCACGACACATCCGCAGAATGCGAATACTTTACATGGAACGGCGAAAGGCGCTGGTGGAAGCGATCCGAAAGTACATGGGAGATAAGCTCGAAGTCGTTGGTGCTGAAGCAGGTATGCAGCTTGTGGCACTGCTGCCACTTGGCGTTGACGATGTCGTGGTCTCGCAGAAGGCTAAGATGGTGGGTGTTTCGGCCAGACCGCTATCCTTGTGCTATTTGAAGCCGCCAGTCCGGGGTGGCCTGATTCTTGGCTACGGAGGCGCGAACGTGTCAGAGATTCAAGATGGTATACGCAAGCTGAGGGAGTGTGTCTAAGCAGACGCAGAAAGCCCCCAAGCCGCAGACACAAACAGAGCAGTCAAAACGGCCAACACCGGTACAACCAAGCCGACGTTGAAAAGCAAGAGCTACTCGATCGCGTCACCCTCGCAAACAGACAGCAACGATGGCGTTCTAAGCAAAGATGACTAGTGAATACTTAGACGTAAGCCTTTCATGCTTTTGCGTCGACCACATTCAGACATTCGCCGAATATCCGCATCGCCTCACGTAGCGCGCTTGGTGATAGCCCGCAATAGCCAAGCATCAAGCCAGGGTATGGGGGCCGTCTTACGTAGTGCGACGCAATTGGATGAAGACCGAGACCGCGTTCATGAGCAAGCGCGATTAGCGTATCTACACTTGCATAGTCGTATTTGCGCAGCCACACGACGACGTGCATGCCAGCAGGAGTATCGACAATCTCGACGCGATTGCCAGCATGCTCGCGCAGACCATGGACCAATGCCTCGCGACGAGCCTTCAGTTCTACATTCGCGAGTCGTAGATGCCGATCGAAACCGCCATCTTCCATGAAATGTGCCAACGCCGCTTGCTCGATGCCCGACGAGGAAATGTCATTGAAATATTTTGCGTTGAGGAAATCCTCGCGCAGCACCGCGGGGACCACCATGTAGCCCAATCGGAGCGAACTGAATAGGGCCTTTGAAAACGTGCCGGCATAGATTACGCGATCACCGTCATCGAGCGAGCGCAGCGCGGCGAGCGGATGGCCGTCGTAGCGGAATTCGCTATCGTAGTCATCCTCCAAGATCCAGCACCGTTTCTCCGCCGCGTAGCGCAAAAGTTCCAGTCGGCGCGGCAGGGACATTACGGAACCGCTTGGGAATTGGTGTGAAGGAGTCACGCATACTAGACGAGGTGCTACGACAGGCAACTCGTTGCAGACGATTCCTTCGCTGTCGGTTCGCACCGTATGGATGTTTACGCCGTGGGCGACAAGTGCCTGATAGGCAGCGAAGTAATGCGGTTCCTCCAGTACGGCAACATCGCTTTCGTCGATGAGAACGCGTGCGCTTAAGGTGTACGCTTGTTGTGTGCCGTTAACGATCAGCACATTCTCCGGCATTACCCTCATGCCGCGGCGCATTGCCAGGTAGTCACATATCTGCTGGCGTAGTGCCTGCAACCCCTGACTGTCCACACCTACCAATGGGGTGTAGGCAGCTGCCCGAGCAAGTTCGCGAGCCCACACCGTATTCAGTGTGGGATTAGCCTGCGGGCTACCATATTGCAGATTGTATGGCAGGCCTTTATGAAGCTGGCAAACCGTTCGATCGTAAATTTGTCGAGCACGCTGGGCATAGCGCGATGGAGCCGAGACTGTGGATTCTTCGGGCGGACTCAGTGCTGGCGTGATCTGAAGCGTAGAGACGCAGCAACCCGAACCTACGCGACAACGAATGAAACCATCAGCACGTAACTGTTCGTAAGCTGTCAGTACAGTAGTACGAGATAGACCCAGTTCTTGCGCCAATGCGCGCGTGGGCGGCAGGCGCGAGCCTGTGGCTAGCCGCCCATTAAGAACAGAAGCCTTGATGGCGCGGGTTAACTGAGCGTAGTGTGGCCCGTGCCCGTCAAGCTGAAGAAACATACAAATCAAACCTCTGGAGGACACCAAAAGTTACGGGACGGTTGGTAGCTTCCACATAGGGTTAATGCACTCTCGGTTACCACTTCAGAAAGTACTTTGATTATTCAGAATGAAGCTCATGCACACAGCTAAGAAGCTCCAAAGTTCGGCGTTTACTAAAGCTACGTGGTGTCTGCCAGAGCCGCCGCGGGCCTGAATGATGCGAATCTGCCGCCACGAGCGGACTTGTTCGTTGCCTGCTCTGGGAAACACGAGGTTTCCGATTACCTTCAGGAAGCAGTGATTCCGGCTAATGTGCTAGGTAAATCTGACCATGGCCTTATTGGATCGACACAACATCTCCGTCGGCATGCTGCACAGTTGATCTTGCATTGTCGGATTTAACCGGAGCCCTCGTATCTGCCTCGACTAAATTTATTTCCCAAGTCTTGCCACCGTCGTTCGAAAATGCCTGCTCAGATTGGGCAGAGTTCGCAGTTATGCCCGAGAAGATGCTTCGAACAAGAATCGATTTGCTTTTGTACGGCTCAACATCAAAAAATTCCCCACGCCCACGCCTAAACTCGCCGATCATGGGTTGGCCCAGGGTGCCATCGGTACTGCTGGCAAAATTTAAGCCCCACTGGTGGGATTGCGGATTGTATAAACGCAGGGATAACCCTTCGAGGCGGCCAGCGGCGCCTACGGCCTCTAACTCCCCCAAATTAGCGCGTCCGTCCCAGACCTCTCTGACGGCGATGGTTCCTTCATAGTCGGTCCAGGTTGTGGACCCAGTCAAACGGTGCAAAAGCCTGTGTATGTTGGTATTCCAATTACCTATCTCGAAGTCGAAATCGTATTGACCGGCGTACGAAGTCAGAGTTTGATGTGGTTTGATTTCAGGAGCATGTGAATCCGATCGCGTGAAATTCGCAACCCAGTTCACCTCCCAAGTTTTCCCGCCATCATCAGAGAATGCCTCTTCAAAACGATTAGAATTCGGCGTGACATCCAAGTAAGATTTTCGAATCAAAATTGTCCTACCGCCAAACGACTCCTGATTGTAAAAGTCACCGCGTCCATTCCTGAACTCGCCGATCGTCGGTTCGTCAAGCGTACCGTCGCTGGCGCTAGCAAAATTGAGACTCCATTGATGAGATGAAGGATTGTATAGATTTAAGGAAAGGCCTTGGATGTGTGCCAATGAACCACTGACTTCAAATTCCACAAGATTGGCGCGACCATTCCAGACCTTGCTCACAACGGAAACTCCGTCCAATTGGATCCACTTGGTTGATCCGGTCAAGGGATGCAAAAGACGCGATAAGTGCATTTTCCACGTACCGAATGAGAAGTCGAAATCATGCGCACCATCCGTCTCTCCGGTAGTGGATTGAGGACTAGTCTTTGATGCGTCGGAACTCTTCTGCGCGAAACTCGGAATTGGGTACAGACCGATCACAAGGCAAAGCAGTGCGAAGCAGGAGCGAAACTCTTTAGCCGTGTTCATCACTATTTCCCTTAAGTACTTATTTCAACTTTCGCTTCGTCGGACCCAGCTCGTGAGCCGCTGTTAGAGGTCGACAAAAAAAATTTGGCTTGTTTAAAAGAGCAAATTTAATTATAGGGTAGTCATAATTTCGGCAGCCCTACGAGTAAAGAACGTGAATGCAGAAGCCTTTGTAATTCGCTTTGCGTGACTTCCTTTAATATTCAGGAAAAAATCAAGGTGATCAGGTTTTGTCGTTCAGGTGCAGCGACGCCTGTCCGAAGACATAGCGCCAACCCTGTGGTGTTCGAACATAAATATCGCTGAACCAAAGATGGCGATCAAAAGCAACGCCTTTGGTAACGCCTTTCACCCATAACCGCGCTGTGACTGCCGCGGTATCGCCCCAAATTCGCACCGTCTGAGTATTAGGATCTTCGTCCTGGCGCTCGTAGATGATCTCCTTGTTGCGCGATTCGCTCAGCAGCTCTTCACGGGTACTGCTTGTGCCGTTGCCCAGTACCAAGACCATGTCTTTACCAAGAATGCGGTCCATAGTATGCGCATCGTTGACCTTGACGGCGGCCTGAAATGTGCGGTCCAGATTGGCGACAGTCTGTCGATCAACGTTCGAAGAGGCTTCCACACCACCCAATGCCAGGCCAGCAGTCAATACAACCATTCCGATCAATCCGTACGTCATTTGAAACCTCTCTCGCATTCTTCGTCATTTCTCAGGGTGCTCAGCGATATCAAGTGCTCGCTCAATAGCGATTGGGTTATGCCGAGCCGCCGAAGTGATCTGGCTTGGAATAAATTGTTGGGCGATTATCTCCGTTTGAGAGCTTAAAAAAGTTCCCCGGAAGTTACGTGTATTTTGGCCAGGCGGAACCTCTACATATCCGAGCTTGTGAAGGGAATCGGGGATGATGCTGTGCTCTGTGTGTCCAGGCGGAGTTCACTTTGACCGGCCCGGTACAGCGCGATTAATTTCGGCCGGATAGACTATTCGCTTACATTCACGCCCTCAAAGCTTGTGCTGGTGGCTCCGTCGTACTCACAGAAAAGATTGCGAGCCAAAGAGAGAAGCTTGAAGTTGTTTACTTGGATAAAAACGTTCTATTTTGCGGTCATCTCCACCCCGCCATCAATTCGATGCATTTTTTTGGGCGCCCGTTTTAAAGGCTCTCTCGAAACTCACTTACTCAACGATGCTAACCACGTTCATGACAATTTATAGACTTCACGGTGGCTCTCTGAAATAGCCACTTTATGCGACCGTACATGACCACTATTTACGATGGTCATCAGACTGTGAGCTAGGAAGTGAAGGTCTTATGCCTTGAGGCAACGTATATGGAACCGTGGTCGCGCGTGGGCGATGTCGCGGATGCGCATGCGCAAGGCCGACTGATCTCTTGCCTGGCTGCGGTAGTACCACGTCGATCGCTGCATCTTGGCCAGTCCGCACGCGCGTCGGGCGCTCACCTGGAACCGCTCATGGATCCAGTGAGCGATCTCCAGGCGGCGAACTGGCCTCAGATTTTTTTTCGAATGACCTCGGTCAGGATCTGCTTGTCCAGCGTCAGATCGGCCACCCAGCGTTTGAGGCGACTGTTCTCCTCTTGTAGCTGACGTAGCTGCCGTAGCTGCCGCAGCTCTGCCACGCCCAGACTCGCGTACTTCTTCTTCCACGCGTAGAACGTCGCTTCGCTAATACCCGTCTGCCGCAGACGTCGGCTACCGGGTGCCGGACTCGGCTAGCCGCAAGCAGTAGGTGACCTGTTCTTCGGTAAATCGCGACTTCTTCATCGCTCCTCCTTTGACCCTTCCGGGCCTGGAATGAAGCGACCGTAACTCTACTTTTCAGTGGTGTCGAAAGAGCGGGCCGACGTCACGTCTCCGGGATGGTTGCGCACCAACGCGGGCGTTTTCGCCGCGAGTGTGGCGATCTTTCGTTGCAGGTCGGCTCGAGAGGTAGCCATATCTCATCCACGCGTCCGGGACTTGAGAACAGGCTCGACAAGCGTCAATTTAAGATCAATGCGGGACTTCCAGCCTCCTCTCAGAGCGTGAGAGGCCGCGGAATCTGCGCGGCTGATCCAAACTGGGGTTCGGTTAATGGCTGAGGGTGGGCAGCGAGGTTAGGAGATTCATCTCGCAGAACTCACTACAAGCCCGAACGATCGCGTCACCATGCTCGCGAGCAAGATGCATGGCTTTCTGCCGATACCCAAGATGATCATTCTGTTGGGCCACCATGTCAGCAAGCACGAGCTTGAATGTAGAAGCGTCGACCTTCAATTTAACTTCCCACGCGCGATCCGCCAGCAATATGACGAAATTTTCTAGCAGGGGATCGTGGGAAGTCACCTTCACAGGCGCGTAGCCGGGATAGTGATAAACAAAATTTACCGGGTCGTGAAACTCGCCGAATCGTTTAGCTGAACGCGGGGACATGCCTTCTCCTGGTGAGCCATACATCAGCGAGATGGCTGTCACTGAACTCTTACAGGACGGGGTAATGCATGATCAGTGACCGGGTGTGAGACGTCGGTGACCACAGCGTTAGGGTTTGAGCGCCGTACAGCTCCAAGATCTCTCGCTCTCAGAGCGTGATAGCAGCCACGCGAAAAAACCGAGCCTGCGTAGCGCAGAGTACCCCGTGAGTGAGATCACAAGATGCTCGCAGGCGCTATCTCCCTGAAGATACCGGGGTCTCAAAATACGGTAGGACGGTGTCTGACAAGGGCCTGGTCTTTAGGATGACGAAATGGAATGCCGGTCATTTGCAGTTTACGGGGGGAGACTCGTTCCATTGCTAACACCACAGTGTTCAGCTAGAAACCGATCGGTGCATTCAGTGCAAATTCAACCGACATCGAATCAGGAATAAAGGAGCTCGCTCCAGCCAGTCGATAGCTCGAGTGCGGTCTGGGCCATCGTCATCATGTGCTGAACATTGTCTGCACGGACCTGGAAGGTACGCAAATTCCCCGTCACTCCACCCAAAGCGCGCTGCGGATTCGGCAATATGCCGCTCGAAGATGCATTCAACTGAAGTCGAGCACAAAAGAGCAAGCCAAAGCGTCCAGCTTTTGCATATGTGTGACATCGATCCTGCAAACCAAGGGCGTGGGCTAACGCCGCTCCACGAATCGTGGCCTCAGTGTAAACAGTAGAAGACACACCTGGTGGCTTATCATCAAAGGCGAATCCGCCAACGTTGTCCCCTTCACGACATTGGAAGGCTAAAAGCCAATCGAGCTGCTCGAAAACAAAGCTTATATATTCGCCATCATGAAGTACCCGAGCCAAGCGACTCCATACATCGACATGCCATCCCACAAATGCGCTCGAGGGAGCATTCCGGAAGTGCTGTCTATACGGCAAAAAAGCTCGCCGGCAACATTCTAAAGCGTCCGCGTCACCTTTTGAGCCACTGATGGCTAGCGCCAGAAGGGCCTCCCCGGGGTAGTAATTGATTACTGAATCGGGTGATCGGTCAATACCAAAAAAGCAGTCAAATAGGCCGTTAGCTCGTTGAGCCCCCTTCAGTGCCAGCAATAGCGCCTTCAAAGCGTCGGGGTGAAAAACCGGGTCGTCCAACTCAAGCATAGCGACCGCGGCAAGCGCGCCGGATCCAAGTTTGCCCCAAATAACCTCAGCATCATCTTCGCGGACAATGAGGCCGTCGTCTCCCCACTTTTCAGTCCGTCTCAACACCGCAAGAATCGCCCTGCGACTGCTACTAATAACGCGAGGGCTCAATTCGGGCGAAACCACACGAGCCGAGGTTGTCATGGCGTAGGCACAACCCGATGCCCTCACTAAGTTCTGTTTCCTTTGGTGACCTTTGCCCTCAAGCGCCTGATAGATATAACAATAGTCACCACCGGCGTTTTGATTGTTTATGAGAAACGAGGCTCCCTGACTTACGAGTGAGCGGAGATCATCCTTAGATAACCGATCGGGCGCCACGGTGCGTAAGGCAAACAGTTCGACTGAATTTCCCAACTGGTCCCGGCATAAATGGATCCAATGTACCTTCCTGACGATGCAATAGGTTTCGCGCCAAGCTTCCTGAAAGAGACCGGAAAATAAACACAATCCATTAAGAAGTTCCGCCGGGCTCTTAAACTGTCGAGCTAATATCACAGAAGGGTCAAAGTGCGCGCGAGCGTCGTTCCACTGAACCTCAACACCGAATGACCCTCCTGTTAAAGAGCGATCCGAATCCCGCAATTCCACAGCGACAAGTTCAGAGCATATCCGTATCCAAACGTCTACGTTGAGACCGTCCACATGGAAAGAAGTTAAGCCGCCACAGGTGACGTCCGCGCAAAGGTTATAAATAGCGTTAGAAAGCTGATCGGCCGCAGTCTCTCCTTCGCCGGTAGCAGAAATCACTGGCATACCGCGATGACGTACTGTCATCTGAAGGCCATCAAATCGGCCTACTTCAACAGCCGAGCAATCGGGCTTACTGCCATCCTTTAGATAGGCGTAGAGGGCGCCTGACGCCACGTCCATGATTAGATCTTTCTGAGCTGCCGAAATTCTATTGCTGATGTCCATTCAGGCCTTCCGAGGCAAACCCTATCCAAGGATTTGTAGAGAAAATAGTATTAAATGAAGTTCAGCGCCGTGCCGGCCGTCGTAAATAATAATAAATTTCCCATAGGGTTATACACAGCAAACCCACCAAAATCGCTACCGTAGGATAGTTGACGCTTTCGAGTTGGTACGTATTGATGCCAAATATTTTCAAAATCACTGGATAGATCAAAATGATGCTAATGCCGATGGCAAAACATGCCAACCCCATGACACGTTTGGAAAGCATTAGAAGGCCGCCAAGGATAGAGAACATTGCGGCGACAAACCACGCTGCGAGGTACGCATGATAGTGCAAGGCCCATTTTCCCTCGTCAAAACCCAGACCTTTAGAGCTCATCGCGCTAGCCAAGGTCTGTCTTACATTGTCAGCACCATAGAAGCCATAGCAAGCACTAGTGACTAGCGCGAGCCCGATGATAAGTACAACGACACCTGACACTTTAAGTAGCATAGCTATCTCCGAAACAGGTGGAAGCGGGCGAAACTCTTGTAAGACAAATTTTAGATACATTCATTACATACTCGAACAGCGGAAGCCATTCGTCTTTCGTCACTGCAGCCAATGCTCGAATTTCATACCCAAAACCTGACACCCAAAATATCTCATATAACGGCAAGTAGGCCGCTTCCAACGGCGCCATCAGCCGCAAGATGGCGTTGAACAGCATGCGGGACGTGCGGCCATTACCATCACGTAAAGGGTGGCAATTGGTCAATGCCACCATGGCTACTGTCGCGGTGAATATGGGGCTTTTAAGACCGTTGTAGCGAATAAATCGATGAATTTCCTCCAGCCTCCCTTCAATCATTGGCGCGGGTGGGTACTGAAATCGATCACCATCTATATTTCTCCTTGTGAAGACGTCGGCTATACGGATACCCGAAGCGCTAGTCGCCAAACACGAGCTTGCATCCTTGACCCACTGGATGAAGTAGCAAGCGTCATTACTTTTTAGCGCGTAACAAAAGTCGCTATACAAACGGTCCAGTGAGCTGCGCTCTGATGCCGTGCGATGTGAGCTATAAAGAGCATCATTCGCGCGATTGAGCACCTCATCAGAAAAATCATGCCATAAGGGAAGTAGTGCCCCGTCCACGACGTGACGTGGGGGCCGCAGCCGATCTTTGAGGCGATCAGCTTCAAGGATCGGCTGCGGTAGAGAGATATTTCTGAAGTTTGCCTCTATTTCTCCGAAAAATGGACCAAACCGATCTATCCATTGCGATAGAGAAGGCAAAGGAAACAGCGTGTATTTGAACGTATGGCCTCTACCCATTCTCTAATCTTCAGCAGGTGGGGCATCCGGGGTCAATATCGGCGATGCAATCCGCAAGTGTGCCATCAGCTACTCTCATGTCACTTTGTGCCGCATTTCCTGCGAATGTGCACTCCAAAACATCATATAGCGACGGTCCTTCGCCACCATTTGCGATACCAATCGCGCCATTGACGGCGGATAGGCCGCACTCCTGCATGACAGCTACCCCGTCGCTGGCAGCTATAGCGCTTACTCTGTTGTTGTAGTCATCTTCACAGTCGCCATAAGCGTCGGCCTCGCAGTCTTCGCATTCATCGTCGGGGTCAGGAAGATACGGGTCCCCATCATCGTCGTCGTCGTCATCATCATCATCGCCGTCATCATCGTCGTCGTCGTCATCGCCATCGTCATCGTCATCGCCATCGTCCGTCGTTCCTGTCGCTGCTGCGGCAAACTTCACAAGAGAAAGTGTGGCGACATCTGCTTGGGTTTCTTCGACATACATCTTTGTATGTCCCGAAAAAGCTCCGAGCAGGCCCACGGCGTGCAGGGGATCTTTCCAGTTATCGGGATGAGTAGAATGAGTGACTACCGTTTTTTCCTGCGCATCTCCAGAGATGAAAACGGATTTACCGGTTTTGCCGCGAATGATCTGCGCCGGCCCATCCGTTTGAATCATGCGGGTGGCTTGATTATTGCCAGAGTCATATTCGACCTTGAAATGCCTTCCCTTTGCATCTTTGAATGTCGAAAGGCGGCCGTCGACGTGGTATGTAAACAGCCGCTCCTGCCCATGAGAGTTAGTCATTTTTACGATGCGGCCCGAACTATCTCGGTACGCTTGAGCCCAATCGCCCGACGCGTTCGCAATCTGAGTGATCGCCCCCCGCGCATCCCTTTGATAATTAATTTGTGCGCCTCTTGAGTTGCTCCAGCGCATAACCTGGCCTCGAGCGTTGCGAACGCAGGAGCTTTTCTTGCCCGAGGGAAATACTTCCTCAATGAGCCATCCTTGGGCATTTCGCTTATAGGCATAGCGGCCGGTCTTCGTCGATGTTCTCGCTGAGACCTTTCCTTCTTTGGAGTACTCCACCGTTAGCGTGCGCTTTTCCGTTTTCGAAGATACCAATCTACCTTGATCAAAAACAGCCGTTTGCGAGCGTGAGGCCCTTGAACCAGTGGCTTGTCGGTAGTTCGCGCCATGCGTATAGACGATGGTTCCGATGGGATCAGTGAGGCTGACCAGGTTTCCATTTACATCCCAGTCTCGTTTCTGCCATCTTTTCCCATCAGCAAAAAGTTTCAACCTGCCGTCTTCGTCGTATTGATATTGCGTGACCCTGCCTTTTCCATCGCGGATGTATGCCGGATTGTGGCTGGCGTCATATCCTGCTTCGAGAGAGAGCGACCCATCAGATAACGAAACTCCAGTGACTTGGCCAAGGGCGTTGTGTGTGACGATTGCCGAGACGTTGTTGCCACTGTCGATCGTCGAGGTTGTTGTGTCACCAGAGAGGGAATACTGATAGTTAAGTGTTCCTGTTATGGCTTGAACCACAGTGGCACGATGATTCAGATACGTCGCAGCAAGAACGATTGAACCATTCGGATCGACGGCCTGTGCGAGGAGTCCTTGTGGATCATAGTCGTATAGCCATGTAGAACCCTCAACATCGACAGCGCTAATAACGGCGCGATTCCGGTAAGAAAACGTGACCTCGCGGCCGGTGCTGTCCGCGACGGTCTTAAGCCGGAAGGTTCCATCAGACGACCACTCGTATCGTAGGATACCACCCCATGAAGCTGCCACAGACTCGAGCTGCCCGTTTGGCGTTTTTGAAATAGCGAGGCTTCTACCGTGCCCCAGATCTACGCCGGTGAGATGGTAGGCGCCAGATATCAACCTATAGGTTCGGGCAGAGCCTCCGACGTTTTCTGCGATTGTGTTGGCATCAATCGTACGCAGCGTCCTAATGGGCTTACCCCCGGGACTTAACGCGACCATGGTCGTATGGTCTGCACCAGGAACGAGGCTAATTCGCTCCCCGTTGCCTGTATTTAGATAAGAACCATCTGCCGCGGTCTCGATGAAGTCATCATAGATCAATGACCAACCCGGTCCAAGGCCGCGATCTAGCAATGATTGACTGTTATACCTCCGAATGGCTTGAAGATCTGGTAGACCAGCGAGCGAAAGATCATCGACGGAAAATCCAAGGTTTCCAGTGGCTGAATCGACATATCCAAATCGCATTCCACTACGTTTTGTACGCATGCATGGAACTAATGCCAAGGGTAAGGATACATATGGCAGTATTCCGGCCGACTGCAAGAAATCTGAATAAACTTCACGTGCCCGTTTCTTATTACCGCACGGCGTGCACGTACCAGCCATTATCCTTTTTTTGACTTTTGATGACGTAGTGTTTGAGAAAGCCAGCCTGGGTATTGCCGGTATTAATAACGCGGATGCAATTCCTTTCAAGATCATTCGCCGTGTGACCATGTTTATTTCCTTATATTTTTACTGCCACTCAGAAGCACCCTATGTGTGCCGGATGCGCTAATTAACTAGCCTCAACTGCTTTACGAGTGTTGTTTATGTCGTGTTGGCCTCATCTACCCTTCTGAATGCTGTCAATACGTATAATATTGCCGTAATAAAAAGTGTTCGTAATAAAGTACGTCGTGCGATGCATTGGTACTTGGAGCCTAAAGCAAGCAATTCAACTTGGGGCTATGCAGGCCATGCATTTCGGCGCTACCAGCGGCCAAGTTAGGCTGCCTGCTCTCAAGGATACAGAGGCGACCTTTTACGTGAACCTGTAGGTTCCTCCAGTTCTTCTACGTGTCTTACAGATGGTGGCTGAGGGCACAGGAGGCTCTGCATTTGTGCATCGTCTGCACGATGCCGATCAGGTTATGGTGCACAATCTGTCAATCGCGCCACCCATGCCCTAAATTGGCCACTGTGAGACGGGCGGTGTCAACATGTACGTGCGCAAAGTGAGGTGCAGTAGAGCCTGTAATTTCATACAGGTCTGAGCCGCTGGGCGCATAAGCTACATCGCGCAAATAGAGGATCCCAACGACCCGAACGTTCCAGCGCATCACATCGGTAGTTACTATGCTTGCCATCTCCTGTAATGCGCGTGCAAGTCCTCGTCGTGCTTGAAGCCCCACCAGTCGTCGCCAGTTGAGGTACCAAGCGTCGTTTCTCAGGGAACGAGTTTTTCGATCTTCTGCTGCGCACGGGGATCATTAGCGCGTCTTGTATACGCGCCCTTACACCCGAAGGCGATTATCGTCATGTTGCCTGAGGGGGCAGCCGACCGATCACATGCAAGCGCCGTCGGATGCGTTAACAATCAATGGGGTCACGGCATTGCAAGCGAAGAAAAATACAAGGGCAAGGGCGTCTCGGCTTGCGCTACTTGCGATGGATTCTTTTTTCGCGAACAAGACGTCGTCGTGACAGGCGGCGGCAACACCGCGGTGGAAGAGGCGTTGTACTTGGCCAACATCGCGCGCAAGGTCTACCTTGTGCACCGTCGCGACGAACTCCACGCCGAGAAGATCATGCAGGAAAAGCTCTTCGAACGAGCAGCCGCGGGCAAGATCGAACTGGTATGGAATCATGTAGTGGATGAAGTGTTAGGCGACGGCTCAGGGGTCACCGGAGTGCGCGTAAAAGACCTCAACCGTGGCGCCAGTCGCGACATCGAGGCCACCGGTTTCTTCGTGGCGATCGGCCACGCGCCGAATACTGGTATCTTCGAAGGTCAGCTCGACATGCGCGATGGTTACATCACGATTCGCAGCAGCCTGGAGGGCTTGGCCACCATGACCTCGGTATCCGGTGTATTTGCCGCAGGCGATGTGGCGGACCACGTTTATCGCCAGGCAGTCACCTCTGCCGGTTCTGGCTGCATGGCGACACTGGACGCGGAGCGGTGGTTGATCGCTGATGGTCCAGATGCCGATGCGATCGCAGGTTGACCGCGAGCGGACTACGCCACCTTTGTTTCGATTGCCGCTACGCACTTCAGGCGCATATCCAGGCCCAGCGCCACTCACCGAAAGAAAACGCCACAAATCAGCCAAGACTCCGTCAATCAGTAAAACTCTGCCGTTAAATTTTTTGTTGGCAGACGTAGGTTCGCTGGAAGACGACTTCAGGCCTTGTACGACCACACTTTTAAAAGCGGTCGGCGAAATTCTCAAACTTGGATTTAGGGGTACAGGAATCGCGAACTGTCATCACCGGCTGACGCTTATGATGGGTGGCTTTGGTGTCAGGCGGCTAGGCTATCCAATCTCAAATTGCACAGCCTTGAACGCCTGCTCCATGTATTGCTTGGGCCGATCACGGCAGATCAGATATTCGATCCCTGTTCCCACAGCCCAGCCTATGAAGAAATAGCCGCCAAAGCCGAACAGAACATTGACAAGCACACCGACGACAAACCAAATGTAGGGCCACTTTCCGAGCGTCGAAGAGCCACTCACTCTGTACGATAGCTCATTGCTTTCGAGCCTGACCTGTACATCCGCCACGGTGATGGCGCGTTCCCAAAAGGACTTGATATCACCATTGACTGTAAGGCCAGTTGGCGTTGCGGTGAGGTCTTTGATCTCATAGTGCTTGCTCAGGCTGCTTCTAAGCAATTCGGTGATGGTTTCGATCGTTTGACCGTGCTTCTTGACATCACACTTCCCAAAAACTTCAAAATTCGCCACCAGAAATCCCCTTAAGTGTTGGCACTATCCGCAACGAACAGTCAGTGATTGCTCCATTCGCGCCCAAGCCTGGCCATGCATGCCGGAGACTCTTTGGCTTCCAACTTCTGGCGAACTTGATCTGTCACCCACTGCTGTCCGTAAACCTGCGCAAGCGGGGCTAGGCTTCGAACCGTGACGTTGGCGTACCACTCGCACTTCTGAATTTCATCAGGTGTCATGTTGTCAGTAACGGGTGCCACTGCAGCTTGGTCTGTGCCATCGTTTGCTCTTGCTTCTGCAACAGCTATCTTCGAAATGTGAGCGGTTGCGGAACGGACTTTGCAGATGTAGCCACCGTGACTGCCGTTCCTCACATTGAGCACGATGCCGCTAGCAGAGGCATTGCCCTCTGGATCTTTCGTCACGCCTACGGCTTGCTGGTATTGAGTTCCAGCCGTGTCATACATGTTCTTCGCGTCGGTTGTAGAAATTGACGGATTTGCCGTTTGAATTAGCAGAGGACAGATGTTGCTCAAGTCAAAGTCCGAGGCGTTCGCACCTGGGCTAAAGAAATTGTAGGACTGGTCCTCGGGCTCATAACCGATACCTGTGTGTGTCTGGATCACATCTCCCAGGCTAAGCACAAGATCTTGGTTTGTGGAGTCGGTTAGTACAACGCTGACGATGTTGTGATCCGGATCGCTGGCCTGATGGATCGTCAAATTTGGATCGCTTGCCAGCGAATTCCATCGCTGAATAAACAGCTTAGGCATTGGGTAGGAAGTATCGCCAACGATGCCATGTGCGCTGTTGCATCCACTTAGGGACATGCACAAGACGATGGCCAGCCATGGCAGATGGTTGAAGACTGATTTCATGCATTTCCCCTGGTTTCGGTGTCCATCTCTATCCGTAGATCACGATCTCGGACGTCTTATTGCAGCGCTCACAGCGGTAGAGACCACAAAGAACCCGCGAACCCAGGGTAGGAGTGCTCATCTGATGGATACAATTACTGACGTATCCACAACCCTCGCATTTGTCCCGCCACTGCATGTACTTGCCGTTATCCCGAACGACTACGGCGCCAGTTGCTCCAGCCATTCCTTCCCTCCAATTGATAGTGAGAATCGGATATCGAGTGCCTGATAGTCGATTTTGGACTATTCCAAAGCGGACTTTAGCTTGCCTTGTACCTCACAGGCAAGGCCCATGGCCGCTTCAACTCATCACTCGGATTACCGGCTGCTTCTGGAGGCGCTTAAAGAGGCGCGGCAGACTGCCAAAGTTACGCAAAGCAGTTTGGCAGAGCGCCTCGGGACTACTCAGACATTTATATCAAAAATGGAGCGGGGCGAGCGCAGGCTGGATTTCGTGGAATTGATCGAAGTCTTAGAAGAGCTGGGTGTTTCACCACAAGAATGGCTGAAAGACTATTTAGCGCGGCGTAACGCCATTCATAGGCAACACAAGACTTCAAGGAAGATTTCTTGCTAGGCGGTCTTCATGAAGTAGGTTCTAGCGTTCCGCGCAGCATTGCCGGATATACAAAAACGGGCCGAAATCCCCTGGGCCTTTCTGCGATAAAGGCGTTGGCTTCCTGGACACCCAATTATCGATGGGCTGCGTAAACCGTATTGACACGGAATCCATTTAGAATAGATTTCCGTGCAAGTGGATGGAGCAGGCGCGATATAACTGATTTTGCTTAATTGCGTCTCAACGTAGACTCCGCGCGAGTGAGATCGCGCCCGTCCTTCCCGGATAACCATTGAGCATTTGCTGCTCTTAGTCAGGCTTAAGCTTCAGATCGAACGCTGTTATATGCCTTCAAGGACGACGGGATAAACTCTCCCGTACGTTTCTTCTGCAATCAACAAGGAATTGCGGATGTAAGCGTCGCTTTCTTCAACGACCCACCACCCGGTATATTCCAGTCCATTACACCTTAAATAGCCCTTAGAGTTTGTATTAAAGACATCTGCAAGAAGTTCTTTGTCCACTTTATTTTCATAAGGCTCCAAGTCGCCATAGCTTTGAAAGCCGATAGAAACGTCGTAACTACCATCCGCATTAAGCCCTATTATTGCCGCACCCCTGACTTCCCCTGCGTCAACCAGCGTGGTATCAAAATAAATAACGTCGTGAAAGCCTTTGACGCAAATCGATACTAGCTCTCGTGCCCTAACCGAGGCATTTAAGGTATTTGTTAGAAGGAATCGATAAGGCCCGTATTGAGATGCCTTGCCGAGAACATCATCGCCATACCGGTCATATTTCCGCGTCTCGTCCAGAGCTTTGAGATGCTTAAAGCGGCGCAATTCATGCTCAGATTTCGGCTTCTTCAGTCGCCTTTGATCACCATACTTTTTGTTGCGTAAACCGTGACTTTGTGCATTTGGATATTGATTATTTTTCATACTGTGGTTTCCTTGATTGATATATTTGCATTTGCCTCCTGAACAGAATTGTTCGTTTTGGAGATCGCGCACTATACGCGTGGCAAAAATTAAAGTGAACTATTTAATGCGTCTTGTGTTAATAGAGACACATTAATGGAATGCATTAAATTAGCAATTACTTATACGAACATTTTTAGATTTAGTAACCGCAAACCTCATTCTATATTGTTGTTGACTTTGTCGATGCCATGAGCGCGTTTGCAACCTGTAGTGCGGTGACGTCTTGCGCGACGTCGAGGCAACTGCCCTGATCTTATGGGATCGGTGGCATGAAACACCAAGCAATCCTCGAAGCGCCATTCTCGCGACTTGCTTGCCATGAAAGTTTTTATGAAAGTCTTTCTAGTAGGCATGCTTTGAATTTTGATGCCATCTCCGGCAACGAATGGCATACCAACCCTTGCGAGGTCATCAGCAATTCTTCTCGTAATGTCTTGTAGAGGCATCTCGGCTGTAGGGATTGGCGCTTCAGTCCTTGGGTTCTTGATTAAGACATGGAGTACACACGTCCTTGAGCCTGCTTCAAAGTCGAGCAGAGTCAATCCTGGAAATTGGCTTGTGCGAGTGTCCTTACGCTTTCCAAAGGCATAGTTGAGTCCTGTCATGAACACCGATGCGTAAAATTTTAGGCCAGGCAAATCGATTTGGCATATGACGTCAATGGATATTATATGATCAAAAGGACTCATAGAATCTATGACGTCAATCATTGAATCAAATGATGTATTATTTATTTCATTATCTTTAAATGTATTCATATACTTCCCATATCTTAGTAAAATTAATTCATTGTTAGTAACTATTGGTCTATATTATTGCAATACTAAGTCAAGGGAAGCTCGCGGAGCTTCCTTGTGTGTTGCTTATAGTGCCAAACAAGTGTTGACTTCTCGAAATGGGTCTAGCCCTTAGATCTTTGATCTTGGTGGTACAAATTTCCAGAGAACTGCTTCGGTATCTTGTCCGCAGGTCTTTAATGCATAGTTGGTAAAATTTATTTTGTCTTCAAGTGTGACCAGCGATACAAACCAGCGCTTATCGCTTGGGCAGTAAATGTTCGGATTTCCACAAGCTCGGCTGGAACTGACCCACAACTTGCGAATGGCTTCCATATAAAGCATCGGATCGCCAGGCAGCCTCATGAGGCAATGAATGTGTGTGCGTTCTTCGCGTTTACTAGTTTCAGAGCACGTCCGGTTCTTTCCATAGCCCTCAACTACTGGGACCATTAGTAAACGCCGCTTGGAATTTTTGGGAAAGAAGCGGATCCTCATCTTAGAGGCGAACTTCCCGTAGATTTTGTTGGCCTGGTCGTAGCTGACGCCATTTTCTGCCCTAAAAGTGAAGGTAATAAAAACATTGGGATCCATTTCGAGAATCCAATCTCTCGTTTTAGCTTGCAGTGTCGTCTGTAGTTCGTATTTGTCTGAATTCATTTTGTCGCCTTGATTAAACAGCTCTTCATTTCTTGAGCTATTTATCAGATGACGAACTCTATGAACTCTATTACCTCTTGCGGGGGAATGTCTGCCACGGTTCCGAGTTGACTCGGTTTGGTATGCGTCGATCTCAGTTTCTAACCAGAATGATTGGCGTCCGCGTTTGATCGGTCTTGGAAGATGTCCGCGGCCAATTCTGCGATACATTGTGGAAGTTGTAATTTTTAGCTTGGCCAGTACGTCGTAGCTTTTTAATAAGTTCAAGTCATCTCGTTCATTATGCTTCATTGGGATTCTCCTATATTGAGCATCCCAGGATCTTAATCGATTAGCATTGTTAAATCAATGTTATAATATCTAAAAACTTTATTTGGCGTGCAAGATTTTTATAATATAAATATTGGCGATATTATAATGTCAGTAGTTTAATTTTTAGATTATTATGCCGATATTGATCAGGCTGGAGATTATGTCGAAGAAGGCCCGGTTTTGGGCGAATGTAAGTAAGGATTTGGGATTTGTCCCGTCTTGTATTGCTGGCCTATGCTGATGATGCGTCCTGCTCCATCCATTTGATCTTACCGACCGGGCTGGGTCAGCTCCGGTCGAAAGAGTCAATTTGCTCCTCTATCCTTGAGGGCGGGTACTTTGAAGTCGCCCTTCAGATTCCTTTTTTATCCCGGACTTATGCGATCGCTCATCCAATCGATGACGTCTGCTTCCCTCCACGCTACGGCGCGTCCCGCAATGGGAAATGAATGTGGAAAGGTTCCCTCAGCTTGCATTCCGTAAATTTTTGTCTTCGATAGCCCTATCCGTTGACTTACTTGCCAAATTCTCAGGAAACGGTCGGGTCGTGCGTAGTCGGGTGGTTCATCGTTATTGTTCATAATTCAACTCCTTTAGTTCGGCAGGCGAGATTGCCAGGCCGGCTGCTGCGCAGCGGAGTGAATCATCTACGATAGAGTCGCCTATGTCATTGATTTAAATATTAATTGTAAAATTAACCTGCGTCACCGGGAGCCATCTCACCCCTACCAGAGGCCTCGGATAAGCTAGAAACATTTCCCACGCGCTTCTAGAAGATGAACGGAAGTTAAATGTACAGTGCAAATCTGTTGGGCCATGTTTTTGATGAGCCAATTTGATCGAATCCATCGCATGTGTTGACAACCTCTCGGGCAATTTAGACGCCGGGCTGTTCACGACGGCTAAAGGCAGAAAGTCTGACCAACGGGCACGTCGGGCTGGCTATAATTCTGAGATGAATACCGTCAAGATATTTGGTTGTACCCCAGCTTGTACCCGCAGAAAGATGCGTGGGTTTGAGTCTCCAGTAGAGTTGCGTTTTGGCCAGCACTAGGGGTTTAGGTACAGAACATCGAATGAGCGCGACCGATCCCAGCCGCACCGATTCCGCCGCTGCCGATGCAGGCAGCGAGCAGATCGAAGGCACACTGTTCGTGGTGGCCGCGCCTTCCGGTGCCGGCAAGTCCACCCTGGTCAATGCACTGCTCGAACGCGAGCCGGCGATCTCCCTCTCGGTGTCCCACACCACGCGGCCGCCGCGTATCGGCGAGCTGTATGGGCGGCACTACTACTTCGTCGAACGCGCTGAATTCGAACGCGAGGTTGCCGAGGGCATCTTTCTCGAACATGCCGAAGTGCACGGCAACCTGTACGGTACCTCTCGCACGACGGTGCAGGCGCTGCTGGCGCAGGGGCGCGATGTACTGCTGGAAATCGACTGGCAGGGTGCCGAGCAGATCCGTCGGACCAAGCCCGATTGCGTCAGCGTGTTCATCCTGCCGCCGTCGCGGGCGGAACTTGAACGCCGTCTGCGTGGTCGAGGTTCGGACAGTGCCGAGGTGATCGAGCGTCGGCTGCGCAATTCGCGCGGGGAAATCGCCCATGCGCACGAGTTCGACTACATCCTGATCAATGACGTCTTCGAGCGTGCGCTGGCCGACCTGCAGGCGATCGTGCGAGCGGTGCGCCATCGCAGCGCGCTGCAGTGGCAACGGCACGAATCGCTGATTGATGAACTGCTGGCTGCCGACACCTGAGTGACATGACGACCTCTGCATGGCCTTCGCCCGCCCGTTCGGCTACCTTGGTTCTTTTACCTTCGCAAGTTATTGCCCATGACCGACTCTGTTCGCGCCACGCCCGATAGCAGCACGCTGGTGCGGATCCGTGGCCTGACCACGGTGCTCAGCGGCAAGACCATCTTCGATGCACTGGACATGGACATTCCACGCGGCAAGGTCACCGCGATCATGGGTCCCAGCGGCACTGGCAAGACCACGTTGCTCAAGCACATCACCGGACAGATGCGCGCCGATGCGGGCGAGATCCTCGTCGACGGCAAGAACGTGCCGGACATGTCGCGCGAAGCGCTGTACAAGATGCGCGAAGGGATCGGTTACCTGTTTCAGAACTCGGCGCTGCTGACGGACTTCGACGTGTTCGAGAACGTGGCCTTTCCGCTGCGCCAGCATACGAAATTACCGGAAGTACTGATCCGCAATCTGGTGTTGTTGAAACTGCAGGCCGTGGGTTTGCGTGGTGCTGCACGACTGCTGCCGAATGAACTGTCCGGCGGCATGGCGCGCCGGGTGGCGTTGGCTCGGGCCATCGTGTTCGATCCAATGCTGATTCTCTACGACGAGCCGTTTGTGGGGCTTGATCCGGTGGCCTTGAACCAGGTGCTCAAATTGATCCGTACGCTCAACCAGACGCTCGGCATCACCAGTGTGCTGGTGGCGCACGAACTCGATGCGATCAAGCAGGTGGCCGATCATGTATTCCTGATTGCCAATGGCAAGGTGGTTGCGCAGGGTGATCCGAAAACCATCGCGAACGACGGCTCGCCATGGACGCGGCAGTTTTTCGGTGGTGAGGCAGATGGCCCGGTGCCGTTCCAGTATCCGGCTGGCGACTACGCTCAGGCGCTGGGCTTCGGCGGGGTGGCGAAATGAGCCCGCGCGCACCGCAAGGCGGCAATGTGGTGACCCAGTCGCTGGCACAGATCGGCAACTGCGGCCTGTTCCTGCTGACTTTGCTGGCGGCGATACCGCGCAGTTTCCGCTACGTGCGCGAAACCATTCGCCAGCTGTGGTTCGTCGGCGCGATGAGCCTGACCATCATCATGGTTTGCGGCCTGTTCGTCGGCATGGTGCTGATGTTGCAGCTGTATCACGTGCTGTCGATCTTCGGTGGCACCTCGGCCAGCGGCATGGTGGTGGCGCTATCGGTTTATCGTGAACTCGGACCGGTGGTGACGGCACTGCTGTTTGCCGGTCGCGCCGGCACCTCGATTACCGCCGAGATCGGCCTGATGCGCGCAACCGACCAGATCGATGCGATGGAGATGATGGCGGTCGACCCGATTGCCTACGTCGCCACGCCGCGCTTCCTGGCCGGGCTGATCGCCATGCCACTGCTGTGCTGCGTGTTCTGCGCGATGGCGATCTTCGGTGGTCACCTGGTGGGCGTGAGCTGGCTCGGCATCGACAACGGCACGTTCTGGTCGAACATGACGGCGGTGGTGGAGGTGCATACCGATATCGTCAATGGCGTGCTGTTCAAGAGCCTGGCGTTTGGTGCGGTGGTATCGCTGATCGCGGTCTACCAGGGTTTCACCACACCGCCGACCAGTGAGGGTGTGGCGTATGCCACCACTCGCACGGTAGTCGCCTCGTCGATCGCCATCCTGGCGCTGGACTTTGTACTTACCGCGTTTCTGATGTGAGCGCGACAAGGTGATTAACGTCATGAGCACTAGCGCTATTTTTAATTGTCTGTCTTCCCGTTGTTCATCGAAACATTCTTCACAGAGGATCGTGCCGTGAGCCAGCCCAGAAATTCTTACGCCGTCGGCACCGGCCTGTTCATCGTGCTCGGTTTCGCCGCGCTGGCCTACCTGGCCACCCAGACAACGTCGGTGGCGAATGTGCATCAGGGCGCCAGTTACACCGTCGATGCGCACTTCGCGAACATCGGCCAGCTGAAGGAGCGCGCCCCGGTAAAGATTGCCGGTGTGAGGATCGGCCAGGTGCAGTCGATCACGCTGGAGCCAGGTCAGGAAGTGGCCGATGTAAAGCTCTCGATCGACACCAACTACAACAAGATTCCGCTCGATTCGGTGGCGACCATCTACACCAGTGGCCTGCTCGGCGATCAGTACGTCGGCATCCAGTACGGCAGCTCGAAGAAAACCGTTGCCGATGGTGGCACCCTGGCGCTGACCCAGCCGGCGCAGCAACTGGAGGAGATGCTCGGCAAGTTCTTTGGTGCCGGCGGCGTAGCCGACAACCTGGGGGGTACCTATACGGTGAAGGCGAACTTCACCAATGTCGGTGCGCTTTCCGTCGGCGCCCCGGTGAAGATGGCCGGCGTGCCGATCGGCAGGGTGCAGGCCGTCGTCGCCGATCCGGTGAAGCTTGACGCCGAGGTCATCCTGGCTATCGACAAGCGCTACAACGCGATTCCGGACGATTCGGCCGCCGCGGTGTTCACCAGCGGTTTGATCGGCACTCAGTATGTTGCGATCCAGCCTGGCGGTTCACCGGACGCGCTCAAGGATGGCGATGAGATGGTGCTGACTCAGTCGGCGATGCAGTTGGAGGACCTGATCGGCAAGTTCCTGGTCAACGGTTCGTCCAGCGACAAAAAAGATGCCGGCAACGGCAAATCCTCTGATACCCCCGCCCCAGCCGGCAAGCATTGAGCCGGCTATGTTGAAGGAGTTACCCATGTTGCGCAGACTGGCTTTTGCCACCGTCATTGCCATCGGCGCGGTCGTCACCGCCCCGGCGGCATTCGCTGCCCAGGACGCCGCCCCGGCGAACGCCCCCGCTTCACAGCGGGCGCCCGAACAGATCGTGCAGTCGATTGCCGACCAGTTGGCGAATGACATCGATGGCCACCGCGAAGAGTTGAAGCACAATCAGGAAAAGCTGATCAACATCATCGACGAAGTGTTTCTGCCGAACTTCGACGTCGACTATGCCTCGATCCTTGTACTCGGCCAGCATGCACGTGAAGCGTCGCCGGAGCAGCGTCAGCGTTTCGCCAAGGCGTTCTACAACTCAATCACCCACCGTTACGCCCAGGGCCTGCTCGACTACACCCGTGGCCGCGTCAGGGTGTTGCCGTTCAGTGGCGACCTCAACGACAAGCGCACCGTGGTGCGCACCCAGGTGGTGATGGACGACGGCAAACTGGTGTCGATCGACTACGCGTTCCGCAAGAGCCGCACGGGCGATTGGAAGGCCTACGACGTGATCATCGAGGGCATTTCCTACGTCACCAATTACCGCAATCAGGTGGATGCGGAAATTCGCAAGGTCGGTATCGACCAGCTGACCAAGAACCTCGAGACCCAGGGCGAAAATGCGCTGAAAACGATGGAGCAGGACAGCAAGGGCGCACAGTGATCACAGCGGCCGAACACACCGTCCAACTGAGCGCGAACACGCCGGGAACACTCGACGTGAGCGGTGTGCTGAGCTTCGATACGGCGGCTTCGGCGTTGCGCGCCATCCAGGCCGCGTTGGCTGAAAGCAGCGTGACCACGCTCGATCTGGCCGGTGTGCGGCACAGCGACAGCGCTGGCCTTTCATGTGTGCTTGCCGTTGTGGCCGAGGCCGACCGGAGCGGACGTGCCTTGCAGGTTATCCATATGCCGGCCGGCATGCGGGTGCTGGCACAGGTGTGTGAGGTCGATCGTCTGCTTGGCTGATCGGTCTCGTGACTGTGTCTACGAAAAAGGGGCCCGCGGGCCCCTTTTTCGTTATGTGATGTGGATCACCCGCGCCGCTGGCTACTGTTTGCTGCCTTGGCCCTGGCCTTGATCAGGATGCTTGTTCTCCCACTGATGCTGCTGATCCAGCAACTGATCGGGATCGAAGTTCTTGTCATCCAGCCCCTGCATCTGTTCGATGACCTTGTCCGGCGGATTGCCGTCGTAGATCTGATACACCCGCTGTTGACGGTAGGCGTCGCGAATGAATACATAGGGGTCGTAGGCGGATGCCAGGAAACTCTCCGCGTCGATGGCGCGCGCGCGCAGTGAAACCAGGTAGATCACTTCCGGGATGTAGTACTGGCCGTACTTGAAGTGGTGGTTTTGCGTGTACAGGCTCAGCGGGTCGAAGAAGTAGCTGTCGACCGGCAGTCGCCACACGTCGCGTACCGTGGTCGGGCCGACAAAGGGCAGCACCAGGTAGTCGCCATCCGGGACGCCCCAACGGGCCAGCGTGATGCCGAAGTCGTTGTCTTCCAGCGGCAAGCCAAGTTGGCTGGCCGGGTCGAAGAACCCGCCCATGCCCAGCGTGAGGTTGACCAGGAACCGGCCGCTGCTCTGCAGCGCCTGCTTCGGACGCACCTGCAGCAGGTCGTTGGCGATCGTGATGGGCATGCGGATATTGGTGAAGAAGTCGTTGACCGAGCGACGCACCGGCGCATTGGTGATGTTGCGATAGCCCACCGCAACTGGGCGGACGACCGCCTTGTCCAGCGAATCGTTGAACGCGTAGACCTTGCGGTTGACGTGCTCCAATGGATCGTCGGTGCGCGGTTTCGCGATCGTGCAGCCGGCCAGCAACGCGATCGCGAGCAACGGCAACCAGCGGCTCAGGCAGAGGGAGCGGGGCAGTGAGGGCATCGGTGCAAGGGGATTCGCGGCAGGGGACGGTATATTGTACTGGCTGGTTTTATATCTTGCACGGCTTTCAATCTGCTTTCGCCGCCAAGGCGGCCGTCGCAGGCAGCCAGCCATCATACGCGTTGGGTTGGCTGCATTGCCAGCAAAGGGCTCGCTGGCTACACTGTCAGACCATATAAGTCATTTATTCTTTGAGGATTTCGCATGGCCCGTATTACCGTGGAAGACTGCCTCGAGGTGGTAGACAACCGTTTCGAGCTGGTGCTGATGGCAACCAAGCGCGCGCGCCAGTTGGAAAAGGGTGCCGAGCCGGCCGTCAATCCCGGACAGGACAAGCCGACGGTGCTGGCCCTGCGCGAGATCGCCGAGCGCCGCATCGATCAGGCCATGATCGACCAGATCGACAAGAGCGAGCGTGAGCGCGCCGAGCGCGAAGCGCTGGAGTGGGCTGCTGCCGAGGTTGACGACGACCTTTCCAAGGGCGGTGACGACTGATGGATGGCGGTTGCTGTAGTACGCGCGTCCAGATCACCGGCTTGTCCGGTGATTTTGGACAGGTCCTGAAGAAACGCGCGCTTGCAGCCACCGTCTGGTTTCATTGCCGTTGTCGCGAGGTGGGTGCCTGAATCGGCCCCCGGCAACGATGACCACGGCCACGCATCCCGCTTCCGCCGATATGTCCGTGTTGCCGCCGTATGTGCTCGCTCTGAAGGAGCGCATTGCCTACCTGCCTGAGGCGCAGGTCGAGCGCGTGTTGCGCGCCTTCCAGGTCGGCGCCCAGGCGCACGAGGGGCAGGAGCGCAAGAGCGGCGAGCCCTATATCACCCATCCGGTGGCGGTGGCCGGCATCCTGGCGGAACTCGGCCTGGATGCTGAAACGATCATCGCGGCCATCCTGCACGACACCCTGGAAGACACTGAACTGAGCCGCGAGGCTCTGGCCGCCGAGTTCGGCGAGGTGGTGGCCGAACTGGTCGATGGTGTCACCAAACTGGACAAGATGCGCTTCGGCAGCCGCCAGGAAGCCGACGCGGAGAGCTTCCGCAAGATGCTGCTGGCGATGGCGCGCGACTTGCGCGTGATCTTGATCAAGCTGGCCGATCGCCTGCACAACATGCGCACGCTCGGCGCCAAAGATGGTGACTCGCGTCGCCGTATCGCTCGCGAGACGCTGGAAATCTTCGCCCCGATCGCGCAGCGCCTGGGCATGAACAAGTTCAAGGCCGAGCTGCAGGATCTGGGCTTTCGCTCGTTGTACCCGGATCGCTACCGGGTGATCAGCGAACGCATCCGTGCGGCGATCGGCAACCGGCGCGAAGCGATGGGCAGGATCGAGACGGCGCTGTCGGTACGACTCACCGCTGATCATCTGCAAAGTCGCGTGGTAGGGCGAATCAAGTCGCCATGGAGCATCTATTCCAAGATGCGCGGCGAGCACAAGAGTTTTGCGCAATTGATGGACGTCTACGGTTTTCGCGTGGTCGTCGACAGTGCGATGAGCTGCTATATGGCGCTCGGCGCCGTGCACGCGCTGTACAAGCCGGTCGACAAGCGCTTCAAGGATTTCATCGCGATTCCGAAGGCGAACGGTTACCAGTCGCTGCACACCGTGCTGCTGGGCCCGTTTGGTGCGCCGATCGAGGTGCAGATCCGTACGGCCGAGATGGATTCAGTCGCCGAGCGTGGCGTCGCCGCGCACTGGGCCTACAAAACGGACAGCGGTCCGGCCAACAGCGCGCAGGCGCGTGCGCGCGAGTGGCTGTCTTCGCTTGCCGACAGTTCAGCCAACAATACGGTGTCGTCGGAGTTCATCGAAGCGGTAAAGATTGACCTGTTTCCGGATGAGGTTTATCTGTTCACCCCGCGCGGCGACATTCTTTCGCTACCGCGCAACGCCACCGCGCTGGACTTCGCCTACGCCGTGCACACCGATGTCGGCGATCATGCGGTGGCCGCGCGCGTCGACAAGAAATTGCTGCCGCTGCGCACACGACTGGAATCCGGCCAGCTGGTGGAAATCATCACGGCCCCGTCGGCGATGCCGAATCCGGCGTGGCTGGAATCGGTGGTCACCGGCAAGGCGCGCACCGCGATCCGCCAGTACCTGAAACATCTGCAGCACGAGGACGCGGTCGACTTCGGTCATCGCATGCTCGATCGCGCGCTGGACGCGCTGGGCAGCAGCCTGGATGGCATTCCGGCAGCAGTGCTGGATCGATTCCTCGAAGCATCCAAGTTCAAGCGGCTGGAAGAACTGCTGTCCGACATCGCCCTGGGCAACCGCATGCCCGACGTGGTTGCGAACCAGCTGCTCGCGTCGCGTGGCAAGAAAGCTGGCAAGGTGCCGCACGCGCCCCCGCATATGCAGGAGAAAATCCGCATCACCGGCGCCGAGCGCGGTGTGCTGAGTTTTGCCAATTGCTGTCATCCGCTGCCGGGCGACGACATCATCGGTTACCTGTCTTCAGGCAAGGGCATCGTGGTGCATCGCGAGGAATGCCCGAACGTCATCGAACTGCGCAAGTCACCGGAACGCTGTGTGGCGATCGAGTGGGATCGCGATGTGCAGGGTGATTACCGCGCGCAGCTGCGCATCGAGGTCATCAACCGTCCCGGCGTACTCGCCACGGTGGCCGCTGCGATCGCCGCGGCCGATTCGAATATCGAGAACGTGGAATACGTCGAACGCGACGCCGCCGCCGCAACGCTGCTGTTCGCGATGGAAGTGAAAAACCGCAAACACCTGGCTGACGTTATCCGCCGCGTGCGCCGCACCGGCGTAGTCAGCGGCGCGTATCGCTATCCCCTGTAAACCAGGGACGTTCTACACTCGCGTTTTGCCCGAGGGTTTCCCATGTCACGCAGCATCATCGCCACTGATCAGGCGCCGGCCGCCATCGGTCCGTATTCGCAGGCCGTGCGTCATGGCAACACGGTGTATTTCTCTGGCCAGATCCCGCTCGACCCGGCGACTGCTGCGCTGGTCGATGGCGACATCACCGTGCAGACGCGGCGGGTGTTCGACAATCTTGATGCGGTAGCGAAGGCGGCTGGCGGCTCGCTGGCGCAGATCGTGCGGGTGGGCATCTACGTGACCGATCTGGCGAATTTTGCCGCGGTCAACGCGGTCATGGCCGAATATTTCCAGCCGCCGTATCCGGCGCGTTCCACCATCGAAGTGTCCGGCTTGCCGAAGGCGGCGCAAGTCGAGGTCGATGCCGTCATGGTGCTGGACTGATTAAAGCCCGCGGTCATCGCTGACAGCTGTCGTCGACATCCCAGCCTGACTCAGTCTTACGGCGACGGGCCGTGCTCGGTTAGGCTTGGATGTGATGACCACCCGCACCGCTCGTTCCGCTTCCACCGCTGGCACTGATCCGGACATTGCACCGGTCACCGTGCTGCCTGGGGTGGGTCCGTCGCTGGTTGCGGCCCTGGCACGGCTCGGAATCGAGCGCGTGCAGGACCTGTGGTTTCACCTGCCGCTGCGCTACGAGGACAAGACCCGGGTCACCGTCATCGCGGATCTGCGCGTTGGCGAGCGGGCGCAGGTCGAGGGCGTTGTCGAAGCGGTCGAACGCGGTTTCCGCTATCGCCCGCAGTTGAAGGTCGCCATCGGCGACGCCAGCCAGCAGACGCTGCTGCTGCGTTTCTTCCATTTCAACCGTGCGCAGGCCGAGCAACTCAAGCCCGGCACACGCGTGTTGTGCTTTGGCGAAGTTCGCCATGGCACACAAGGGTTGGAGATGGTGCACCCGCAATATCAGCGGCTGAGTGGCGACGATGCGGTCACGGTCGACGAATTGCTGAGCCCGATCTATCCGACCACCGAAGGGCTGGGGCAGAAGCGGCTGGCCGGCGTGATCGGCAAGGCGCTCGCGTTGCTGCCGCCCGCTGCGCAACTGGAGTTGATCCCGCCCGAACTATGTGCCGAACACGGTCTGACGTCGTTGCGCGATGCCTTGCTGTATGTGCATCGCCCGCCGCCGGATGCGCACCTGGGACAGCTCATGCTCGGCCATCATCCCGCGCAACAGCGCCTCGCGTTCGAGGAGTTGCTGACTCAGCACCTGAGCCTGAAACGCATGCGCGCAGCGGTGCGTTTGAGGCATGCGCCAGCGCTCGGTGGCGATCACCATCTGCGCCAGCAGTTGTTGGCCGGCCTGTCGTTCGAATTGACGGCAGCACAGCAGCGCGTGGGCGCGGAAGTCGCGCAGGATCTCGCGCAGTCCAAGCCGATGCTGCGGCTGGTCCAGGGCGATGTCGGTTCGGGCAAGACAGTGGTGGCGGCGTTGGCTGCGCTGGCCGCTGTGGAATCGGGTTATCAGGTGGCACTGATGGCGCCGACCGAACTGCTGGCCGAGCAGCATCTGCGCAATTTCCAGCACTGGCTGCAGCCGCTCGGCATTGCTGTCGAATGGCTGGCCGGCAAGGTCACCGGCAAGGCCCGCACGGCTGCGCTGGCGCGGGTCGCCGCGGGTGCGTCGGTGGTGATCGGCACGCATGCGTTGATGCAGGAAGGGGTCGGGTTTGCGCGGCTCGGACTGGTGATCGTCGACGAGCAGCACCGCTTCGGCGTGCAGCAGCGACTGGCCCTGCGCGACAAAGGCAAGGAAGGCGAGCAGGTACCGCATCAGCTGGTGCTGACCGCCACCCCGATCCCCCGAACGCTGGCAATGAGTGCCTATGCCGATCTGGATGTGTCATCCATCGACGAGCTACCACCCGGTCGCACGCCGGTGCAAACCATCGCGATTTCCAACGCGCGCCGGTTCGACGTAATCGAGCGCATTCACGCCGCTTGCGGTGAAGGGCGGCAGGTGTATTGGGTGTGCACGTTGATCGAAGAGTCGGAGCAGCTGCGTGCGCAGGCGGCCGAGGTGGCACACACTGAGTTGTCCGCTGTGCTGGCCGGTTTCAAGGTTGGCCTGATCCACGGCCGCATGAAGCCGAAGGAAAAGCAGGCGGTGATGGATGCGTTCAAGAGCGGCGAGCTGTCGGTGCTGGTGGCGACCACCGTGATCGAGGTTGGCGTGGATGTACCGAACGCGAGTCTGATGGTGATCGAGAACAGCGAACGACTCGGCCTCGCCCAGTTGCACCAGCTCAGGGGTCGCGTCGGTCGCGGCACGCTCGCCTCCAACTGCGTGCTGTTGTACCAGCCGCCACTCGGTCAGCTTGCGCGCGAGCGGCTGCAGGTGATGCGCGAGACCAGTGACGGTTTCCGTATCGCCGAGAAAGATCTTGAATTGCGCGGGCCGGGCGAAGTGCTTGGCACCCGCCAGACCGGTCAGCTCAGTTTCCGCATTGCCGACCTCGCGCGCGACGCGCATCTGCTGCCAGCGGTGCAGCAGGTCGGTGAACGCATGCTGGCCACCCATCCGCTGCAGACCGAACGGCTGATCGAGCGCTGGATCGGTGGCGCCGCGCGCTACGTGCACGCGTGATGACGGGTGCGCAGGGGCCGTCCATTGATCGTATGCGGGGCCCATCCCGCAGCCACCCGATACACTGACCCGCCCGACATCAACAGGCCACCATGACCAAGCCGCAACTGCTGATTGATACCGACCCTGGCGTCGACGATGCATTGGCCATCCTGATGGCGCATGCGCATGCCGATATCGCCGGCCTGAGCATCGCTGCCGGCAACGTGGGGCTGGGGCATACCGTGCGCAATGCGCGAACGCTGGTTGACCTGCTGGGTGCCAGCACGCCGGTGTTTGCTGGCTGTGCCACGCCGCTGGTACGCGCACCCGGCGAAGATGCCGCGTTCGTGCACGGGCAGGATGGTTTTGGCGATGTCGGCTTTCCCGAGCCCGCGGCACGGCAGTCGGATGAGTCCGCTGCCCTGGCCTTGTTGCGATTGACCCGTGAACGCCCAGGTGAATTGACGCTGGTGGCACTCGCGCCATTGACCAACCTCGCACTCGCGCTGCGACTCGACCCCACGCTGCCAGAACGGGTTGCCCGGTTGGTGGTGATGGGTGGCGCCGTCACCGGCCATGGCAACACCGGCAACGTGCCGGCCGAGTTCAACGTGGGCTTTGATCCGGAAGCGGCGCACGTCGTGTTCGAGGCGTTTCCGCAGTTCGACCTAGTCGACTGGGAAGCGACCTTGCGGCACGCGTTTGACGTGGTGCAGTTCGATGCCTGGTTGAAGGCTGGCGACCAGCGCGCCGATTTCTACGGCCGCATATCGGGCACCGCCCGCGCGTTCAACCTCAAGCATGCGCGGCGCGGGGTGATCGCGGCTGATGCACTGGCCATGGCGGTGGCGATCGATCCGTCGATCGTCATCCGAAGCGAGACGCGGGCCGTTGCCGTCGAGCTGGATGGGCGCCTGACTCGGGGCGCCACCGTGGTCGACTGGGCCGGGCGGCTGGGCCGGAGCGCGCAGGCGAATATCGTGCTGGAAGTCGATCAGGCCCGCTTTGCCGCGATGGTACGCCGCGCTCTCGGGGCGGAGAACTGACCGCTGGCGGCATGCCGTGGATGGCGCTTTTGCTGCCGCGGTGACTGTACAAACAGCTCCCGGCGGGGCTTCCTGGGGGCATTGGACGGGTTCTCGGGGTATCCGAGGGTTGCGGTGGAGGTGGTTCGGCCGTTACAATGCCGCTCTTTTCACCATCGCTTTAGAGCCTGCCATGAAGCCCGATATCCATCCGAACAACAAGCCGGTGGTGTTCCAGGACCTGTCGTCCGACTTTGCCTTTCTGACCAAGTCGACCATGTCCAGCAAGGAAACCATCAAGTGGGAAGACGGCAATGAGTACCCGCTGATCAAGGTGGATATCTCGAGCCATTCGCACCCGTTCTACACCGGCAAGCAGAAGACGCTGGATGTCGGCGGTCGCGTCGACAAGTTCCGTCGTCGCTATGCGGGCGCTGCCAAAGAGTAAGCGCTTGCGCGCGGCCGTCCTTGTTGATGGCCGGGCAGATCTTGATTGATCAGATTCGATTCGAAACACGGGGCAAGCGCAGGCTTGCCCCGTGTTTTTTCGTGGGTGCCGTTTGCCATTCGTCGTCGAATGTTGATTGGACCTTGTGCGATAATGGGAAGTGCCAGACGCCGCGGCGTCCGTTGCACGGCATGCTTTCCCCGGCGTACGACGCCAAGCATTCCCCAAGCCGGCCGGCGCCGTCATCGCGGTTGCCCCCGGTAGTGACCCACATGAAGGAGGTTTCCGTGTCCGATCCCAAGATCGTCAAGCTGCTGGATGAGTCGAGCAATCGCAGCAGTGAGTTGCCGTTGATCAGCGGCACGCTCGGGCCGGCGTGCATCGATATCGGCACGCTGTACAAGGACACTGGCCATTTCACTTACGATCCAGGCTACGGCAGCACCGCCAGCACCAAGAGCGCAATCACCTACATCGATGGTGACGAGGGCGTGCTGCTGTATCGCGGTTACCCGATCGAGCAACTGGCCGAGAAGTCGAGTTTTCTCGAGGTGTCCTACCTGCTGCTGAACGGCGAGCTGCCGAACAAGACGCAGTTCGAAGGCTTCGAGCACGAGATCACGCATCACACCATGATGCATGAGGCGCAGAAGAACTTCTTCCAGGGCTTCCACCACGACGCGCATCCGATGGCGATGCTGGCCGCTGCGGTGGCCTCGCTGTCGGCGTTCTATCACGACGACCTGGACGTGGAAGATCCGGCCGATCGCAAGCTTGCCGCGATCCGCCTGATCGCCAAGATGCCGACCATCGCGGCCGCCTGCTTCCGCTATTCGATCGGTTGGCCGATGCGCTACCCGCGCAACAACCTCGAGTACGTCACCCGCTTCCTGCACATGATGTTCGAAGTGCCGAGCGAGCCGCTGGAATTGAATCCGGTCGCGGCGAAGGCGCTGGATCTGCTGTTCATCCTGCACGCCGACCATGAGCAGAACGCATCCACTTCCACCGTGCGCCTGGTTGGTTCCACCGGCGCGAACCCGTACGCATCGGTCGCTGCGGGTATCACCGCTTTGTGGGGCCCTGCTCATGGTGGCGCGAACGAGGCGGTGCTCAAGCAGCTCAAGGAAATCGGCACGCCCGACAACGTCGAGACGGCAGTCAAGCGCGCGAAGGACAAGAACGACAGCTTCCGCCTGATGGGCTTTGGCCATCGCGTCTACAAGAACTTCGATCCACGCGCGAAGATCATCCGCGAGATGTGCCACAAGGTGCTGGCCGAGTTGGGCGTCAATGATCCGCTGCTCGACGTCGCCATGAAGCTTGAGGAGGCGGCGCTGAAGGACGAGTACTTCGTCGAGCGCAAGCTGTACCCGAATGTCGACTTCTACTCCGGCATCATCTACAAGGCGCTGGGCATCCCCACCGAGATGTTCACCGTGATGTTTGCGATCGCGCGCACCTCCGGCTGGATCTCGCACTGGATCGAGCAGCATGAAACGCCCGGTTCGCGCATCGGTCGGCCGCGTCAGATCTACACCGGTGCCGGCGTGCGCGACTACGTGCCGACGACCAAGCGCTGACTCTAACCGGTCCACGCCGATGTAACGCAAACGCCCCGGGTTGATCCGGGGCGTTTGCGTTTTACTCTTTGCAGGCGTTGGTGGAAGGGCCTGGCAGCCGGCTTCGCGCTCGTGCTTTGCTCCCTCCCCTGCTTGCAGGGGAGGGCTGGGGTGGGGTGCTCTTTGCGGGGAAATCAAAAGCGAACCCCACCCAACCTCCCCCTGCAAGCAGGGGGAGGAGAACAGCCAGCTCAGCGCAGCGCCGTGCTCAGCCGTTGTTCGAATGCGTCCTCGGGATCTTCCGCCAGCAGGATTTCCACCTGTGCCAGCGAAGCGCGGCGCATGGGCCGATCGTCGGCCCGGTCCAGCGGTGCCTGCCGTAGCGCATCGCGCGGCAGCACGGTCAGATCGAACGGCAGCTCGTCGGCGGCAAACAGCAGCACCGGATACTCGGGTTGATCGTCGCGGCTGTTGCGCAGCCGACGGGTTTGGGTCTCGATCGGCACGCCGTGTTCGCGCAGATACAGCCCGACCGCATCGGGGTCGTCGCTGAATACATGCAGGCATACTGCTGAGTGCGCATCCGCCGTGCCTTCGAGTACGGCGCCGACCAGTCGCGGGTCGAACGCGGCAAGAAATTGCATGGCTTCGACGGCTGCCTCTCGACGCTGTCTCAGTAGCTGTGGCTGGCTGTCGGCAAGAAACAGGCGTTGGTGTTCACGCAGCGCGTCCTCAATCTCAAGGTTGCGCGGGAGTGCCTGCGTATCGAGGATGCCCAGGCGTTCGGCCGCCTTCAGCTTGGCGTGGTGAAAATCGCGGATGCCGTGCTCGCTCATCAGGCGAGCGGCTTCCTGGGCTATGCGTAACCGGTTGCGTCGCAGACGGTCATGCGCGTGGATGCGGTGATGTTCGCCTCGGGACATGGCACGCTCCTCATCGATCGGTGGCCAGCGGCAAGGACGGGATCCACCATACCGGAAGTTGATCCGGAAGTTGATCCGAAGTTCAGAAGATATCGTAGGCGTGATCCTGATCCTGGTCCTTCAGCTGCGCAGCCTGGTTGCGCAGACGATCGACATCCTCCACCTTGAATATCTCGTTCATGCCATTCGGGTCGCCCGGGGAGGAGGGCAGGCCGCTGTCGCGATTGATCAAGACCGTACTGATGCCTGGCGGCATCGGCAACGTGCTCAGGGGTAGGTTCTTGAGCACCTCGGCGGTGTAGTCCATCCAGATCGGCAGTGCGACCTTGGCGCCGAACTCTTTGTACCCCAGCGACGCGTAGTCGTCGTAACCCACCCATACCGCGGTGGTGAGGTCGCCGTTGAAACCGACGAACCAGGCATCACGCCAATCGCTGGTCGAACCGGTCTTGCCGGCCAAATCGGCGCGGTCCAGCACTTTGGCGGCGGCGGCGGTACCAAGCGGATTTTGGATCACGTCCTTCATCAGCGAAGTGAGCAGGTAGTCGTTGCGGGCGTCGATGACTTGTGGTGCGAGCACCGGAGGATGCGCGCTTTCGCCGTGCACATCGGCCGGCAACACCGCGATGCCCACGCCATCCACGCTGCTGGCGGCAGCGGGTGCCGTACTCGCGGCGGCGACGCTGTTGGCCGGGGTCAGGATCATGTCGGCCGGTGGCGGGCCCGGTGGCCGGGTGTCGAGCAGACGCTCCTGGCAGTTGCGGCAGGCGCGTGCAGGGTTGGCCAGATACACCGGCTTGCCGTTGCGGTCGTCGATCTCGCTGATGAAGTACGGAGTGACCAGATAGCCGCCATTGGCGAATACCGCGAAGCCGCGGGCCATGCTCATCGGCGATACCGAAGCCGTTCCCAGCGCCATCGACAGGTTGGCTGGAATCGAATCGGGCGAGAAGCCGAAGCGGGTGACGTAATCGCGCGCGTAGCGTATGCCGATCGCGTCGAGCAGGCGCACCGAGACCAGATTCTTGGACTCCACCAGCGCTTCGCGCAGGCGCATCGGCCCGGCGAATTTGCCGTCGTCGTTGGACGGGGTCCAGATGCCACCCGGCTTCGAAGGGTCAGGCAGCGCCAGCGGCGCATCGTTGATGATCGAGGCCGGGGTGAATCCGCGCTCGAACGCCGCCGAGTAGAAGTACGGCTTGAAACTCGAGCCGGGCTGGCGTGCCGCCATGACGGCGCGATTGAATTTGCTGCGCGAAAAACTGAAGCCGCCCACCAGTGCCTGGATGGAGCCGTCTTCCGGATTGATCGAGGTCAGCGCTGCCTGTGCGGCAGGAATCTGGTCGAGATCCCATCCACCCTTGGCGTTGAGTGACACCCGGATGATGTCGCCGCGCTTGAGTACGCTACTTACGCTGCCGGGAGCCGCGCCGACGCGATCGTCGTTGATGCGCGGATGGGCCCAGCTCATCGCGGCCAGATCAAGGCTGACGCTTTCGTGGCTCGGCAAATAAACCGTAGCTTCCTTGGCACTGCTGGCCGTGACCAGACCAGGTTGCATGCCCGAGATGTCGCTGTAGCTGGACAACAGATGGTCGTAATCCTGCTCGCTGGCGTCTGCTGGCAGATCCTGATGCGCCTCCGGTCCGCGCCAGCCGTGGCGATGGTCATAGGATATCAGGCCATCGCGCAGCGCCGTCACGGCCGCTGCCTGACGGGTGCTTTGCACCGTGGTCTTGACCACGTAACCTTCGGTCAGCGCATCGTTGCCAAGCCGGTCAAGCGCTTGTCGACGCACCATTTCCGCGAGGTACGGAGCATCCACCTCGATCGGCTGCTCATGCGGAAACGCGTGATTTGCTTCGGCAATCGCCTGTTCGTACACCGCCTGGGTGATGTAGTTGTGCTTGAGCATCTCGCCCAGCACCCAGTTACGCCGGGCCATCGCGCGCGCCGGGCTATTGAGCGGATTGACCACCGAGGGCAGCTGAAACGTCGAAGCGATCAACGCACATTCGGCGGGAGTCAGCTGGTCCAGCGTCTTGCCGTAGTAGTAGGCCGCCGCCGCGCTCACACCATAGGAGCGATGGCCGAGGAACATCTTGTTGAGGTACAGCTCGAGGATCTGGTCCTTGCTGAGCTCGTGCTCGATGCTCAGCGCGATGAAGATCTCGGTCAGCTTGCGCGAGTAGAGCTTTTCGGGGCTCAGGAAGAAGTTGCGAGCTACCTGCTGGGTGATGGTCGACCCGCCGGGACCCTTGTCACCTCCTGTAACGATAACGTGCCAACCTGCACGCGCAATCCCGCGCCAGTCCACACCCGGGTGGTGGTAGAACTCCGCATCCTCCGCCGACAGCACGGCGTGCTTGAGCAGGTCCGGCACATCGGCAATCGCCACCGGGATGCGTCGGGTTTCGCCAAAACTGGCAATCAGCTTGCCGTCGGCGGTCAGCACGCGCAGCGGCACCTGCATGTGATAGTCCTTCAGGACCGCCACCGACGGGAGTCTTGGTGCTATAAGCCAATAGGCCACGCCGACTGCGATAACTGCCAGGAGCAAAGCTGAGAAGGCCAGGATCAGTACCCAGCGCAACAAACGTTTCAAAATTCGCATGGTGTGGGGATAGCGAGACCTGAGTCAAAACATGGCAGAGTATAGATGTAGCAGTATTCCCCACATGAGGTCTGGTTCGACTAATTAGAAAGGACTGAAAGCAAGGGTTGCGCCATCTGAGGGCGATGTCGCAAATGTGGTGGACATCACGTCAATTACTTGAGAAAGTTTCTGTAGACCGTTGCCATTGCGTTAATTTTTCGATTTAATGCCACTGCGCATCCCACCAGGACTCTGGTTACGGGCGCTAGGGGCAAGGGGGAAACACCGTGGGGCTTTTTACACCCAAGAAGCCGGCGCTGATTGGTGTCGACATCAGTTCGACTGCCGTCAAGCTGCTGCAGCTAAGTCAAGTGGGCGGGCGCTATCGCGTGGAGCATTACGCGGTTGAGCCACTGCCACCCAATGCCGTGGTCGAAAAGAACATCGTCGAGGTTGAGGCGGTGGGTGACGCGATTCGTCGCGCGCTGGCGCGATCGGGCTCCAAGCTCAAGCATGCGGCGGCGGCGCTGGCCGGATCGGCGGTGATCACCCGCATCATCCCGATGTCCAGCGAACTGTCCGACGACGATCTGGAAGGTCAGATCCAGGTCGAGGCGAACCAGTACATCCCGTATCCGATCGACGAAGTCAGCCTCGACTACGAGGTGCTCGGGCCGGTGCGTGACAACGCAGACATGAATAATGTGCTGCTCGCTGCCTCGCGCACCGAGAACGTGGACATGCGCGTGGCCGCGCTGGACTTGGGCGGACTGACCGCCAGCGCGATCGACGTCGAGGCGTTCGCGATGGAGAACGCATTCGCGATGGTCGCCGACCAGCTCAATGTCGGACGCGACGCGCTGGTTGCCGTGGTGGACATCGGCGCCACCATGACGACCCTGTCCGTCTTGCGCAACCAACGCACCATCTACTCGCGTGAGCAGGTCTTCGGCGGCAAGCAGTTGACCGACGAAATCATGCGTCGCTTCGGGCTCTCCTATGAGGAAGCCGGCCGCGCCAAGCGCAAGGGTGGCTTGCCGGAATCGTACGAAACCGAAGCACTGGAGCCATTCAAGGAATCGCTGGTCCAGCAGATCAGCCGCCTGCTGCAGTTCTTCTTCGCCGGCAGCGAATACAGCAAGGTTGACCAGGTCGTGCTGGCCGGCGGTTGCGCCTCGATCGAAGGGCTCGGCGCGATGCTGGAAGAACAGCTTGGCGTGTCCTGCATCGTCGCCAACCCGCTGGCGCGCATGTCGCTGTCGCCCAGGGTGCAGGCGCAGTCGCTGGCCCAGGACGCGCCCGCGCTGATGATTGCGGTCGGCCTCGCCTTGAGGAGCTTCGACTGATGGCACACATCAATCTACTTCCGTGGCGTGCGGAACGACGCAAGCAACGCGAACGCGAGTTCTACTTGCAGCTTGCCGCTGCATTTGTGGCCGGGCTGGGCGTCCTGCTGCTGTGGGGATTCTGGATGGGTCAGCGGATCGACAACCAGAATGACCGCAACACCTATCTGCAGACCGAGATCAAGGATCTCGACGTGCGCATCGCCAAGATCAAGGATCTCGAGCAGGTGCGCGAGCATCTGCTGGCGCGCAAGCAGATCATTGAACAGCTGCAGGCGGACCGTTCGCAGATGGTGCATCTGTTCGACGAGCTGGTGAAGACGATACCTTCCAGCGCACGCCTGAGCGGCCTCAAGCAGAACGGTCAGGCCTTGTCGCTGGATGGCGTGGCGCAGTCCAATGCCAGCGTCGCCGAATACATGCGCAATATCGAGGCGTCCCAGTGGATGGGGCATGCTGATCTGCGCAAGACCGAAAACAGCCATGATGCCAGCCGTATGCCGTACACCTTCGGGCTGGACGTGGCACTGAGCCGGCCGAAGTCCGACGAACCCGATGGTGCGGATGGCTCGGCTCCTGCGGGTTCAAGCAGTTCCGCGCCTGCGCCGGCAACCTCGGTTCCGAACGCACTCGGCACGGCAGCGAAGACGATCACCGGCACGCCTGCCGCTGCGCCGGCGCCCGCCGCCGCACCGGCGAAGCCTGCCTCTACAACAGCACCGGCCAAGCCGGAGACGAAAGCGATGACTGCGCCTGCCACGGGAGGGACCAAGTCATGAAGTTCCTCAATGACATTCGCAATCTCGATCGCAACAACGTCGGTGGCTGGCCACAATCGGTCAAAGTGTTCTTCACCGTACTGCTGTTTGCCATCGTGATGCTGGTTGGCTGGTACTTCTTCATCGGCGACCAGCAGGACAGCTTGACGTCGCTGGCGAGCAAGGAAGAGCAGCTCAAGCAGGAATTCGCGACCAAGCAGGCCAAGGCAGTCAACCTGGAAGCGCTGCAACAGCAGCTCGACGAGATGCAGGACATGCTGCGCCAGCTGCTGCGTCAGCTGCCCAGCAAGACTGAAATGCCCGAGCTGCTGGTGGATGTTTCGCAAACGGCGCTGTCGGCGGGTCTGGAAACCGAGCTGTTCCAGCCGGGCCCGGAAACGCCGAAGGATTTCTATGCGGAAAAGCCCATCACGCTGCGCATGAGCGGTACCTATCACCAGTTCGGCACCTTCATCAGCGGGGTGGCTTCATTGCCACGGGTGGTCATCCTGACGCTGCACGACGTGTCGTTGACGCCTAAGACGCCGGCCAAGGGCGGTGCTCCGACGGATGGCCAACTCGTTCTGCAGGGCACCGTGAAGACTTACCGCTATCTGGATGACGAAGAGAGCGCCGCCGCGGCCAAGAAGCCGGGCAAGCCCAAGGCGGGGGGGCAGAAATGAACAAGTTTGCTGCCATCAAACCGGTCCACGTGACGCGGGTATTGCTGATGCTTGGCGCAGCACTGGTGCTGAGCGGCTGTACTCGAGGCATGTCCGATCTGCGCGAGTGGGTTGCGCAGGAAAAAGCCAAGAAGGGCGCGCCGATCCAGCCGTTGCCGGTGATCAAGACGTTCGAGTCCTTCGTATATGACGATCAGGGCAAGCGCGATCCGTTCAGCCCGAGCACGGCCGAAATGCAGTCGAACACCGCTACCAGTGGCCCGCGGCCAGATGCAAACCGTGCCAAGCAGCCGCTTGAGATGTTTGCGCTGGACAGCTTGAAGATGGTCGGTACGGTCGGTACCGGCGCGAGCCTGGAAGTGTTGATCAAGGACCCGGGCGGGGTGATCCACCGTGTCCACAGTGGCGAATACATGGGCCAGAACTATGGGCACATCACCAATATCGGTGATGACCATATTGACCTGGTCGAGCTGGTATCCAATGGCAATGGCGGCTGGATGGAACGTCCGGCCAGCATCGCGCTCGACGCGAAATAGGAATACAGGGGCTGATGCAATGACCAACCAAATCCAATCCGTCCGGGGCCGTGTCATGCGCCATGCGAGCCGTTACATGCTGATGGGTCTGCTGATCGCCGGTGCCACCTGGGCCAGCGATGCCATGGCAGCCAGCACCACGCTGAAGAACATCAGCTTTGAGGCGTTGCCAGGCGGCAGTGTCGAGCTGCACATGGACTTCGGCAACGGCCCGGTGCCGGAACCGAGGATTTTCAGTACGGGCAATCCACCACGCATTGCCGTCGATCTTGCCGACACCGACAACGCCGCAGCGCGTCATCTGGATATCGGCAAGGGCTCGACTTCCGGCGTGTCTGCGGTGGAAGCCGGCGGTCGAACCCGGGTCGTGGTCGAATTGATGCGCGCGTCGTCCTACCGTTCGCGGGTCGAGGGCCACAGCCTGGTACTCACCATCAACAACGGCACCGCCGATCAAGCCACCACCACGGTCGCCACCATCGATCCGTCCAAGGCGCTGCCTTCGACGATGAATAACGGCGCGACGATTTCCAACATCGACTTCCGCCGTGGCCCGAATGGCGAGGGCCGCGTCCTCATCAGCTTCAGCGGCAATGGCGCGAACGCCCAGATGAACCGCAAGGGCGACAAATTGCTGGTCGATATCGATCACGCGAATCTGCCGGCCAATCTTGCGCAACGCCTCGATACGCTGGACTTCGCCACACCGGTGCAGTCCATCGTTACCCGCGCCGGCATCGGTGGCGGTGGCGCCCATATGGAAATCGCGATCGCCGGCAATGTCGATACCTCGGCCTACCAGACCGGCGACCAATACGTGGTCGAAGTGACACCGAAGCACGCCGATGCGAAGGCGGACACGCTGGCCCGGCTTGGCCAGGATCCGAGCTACAACGGCAAGCGCGTCACCTTCAACTTCCAGGATATTCCGGTCCGCTCGGCGCTGCAGTTGATCGCCGATATCTCCGGGCTGAACCTGGTCGCCTCGGACAGCGTCGGCGGCAGCGTTACCCTGCGGCTGGTCAATGTGCCGTGGGATCAGGCGCTGGACGTGATCCTGCGTGCCAAGAGCCTGGACAAGCGCCGCAACGGCAACGTGATCTGGGTTGCGCCGCAGGCCGAACTGGCCAAGTACGAGCAAGACCTTGCCGATGCCAAGCTGAAAGCGCAGGACACCGCCGAACTGGTCACCGACTATGTACCGATCAGCTACGGCAAGGCGTCGGACATCGCCAAGCTGCTGACCACGGGCAGCCTGCAGGCACAGGGCGGCGGTGGCGGTGGCGCCAACAACGCACATGGCTTCCTGTCGTCGCGCGGCAGTGCTTCGTTCGACGTGCGCACCAATACACTGTTGCTCAACGACACGCCGGAGAAGATCAAGCAGCTGCGCGATCTGATCGCGGTGCTGGATACGCCGGTGCAGCAGGTGCTTATCGAGTCGCGCATCGTGATCGCCACGGATGACTTCGAACGCGACCTGGGTGCCAAGTTTGGTGCCAACGCCACGAAGACCAATCCCAGCGGGCAGGTGATCCAGACCGGTGGCGTGCTTGGCGGTACCCCCGGCAACAACGGCGGGACGACCACGACGGGGACCACGGCAAGCCCCATCGGTGCCGGCGGCCTGAACTTCAATCTGCCTTCCACGACACAGGCCGGCAGCATTGGCCTGGCGATCCTCGGCAGGAACTACTCGCTCGATCTGGAACTCTCCGCCGCACAGACCGAAGGTCTCAGCGAAACGATTTCCAGCCCACGGGTGATCACTGCGAATCATGAGCAGGCGGACATCCGCCAGGGCCAGGAGATCGGCTACGTCACGTTCCAGAACAGCTCCACAGGTGCGGCCGGCAGCGGCACCGCCACGGTACAGTTCAAGGACGCCGTGCTGGAGCTGAAGGTCACTCCGACGATTACCGCCGACGACCGCATCTATCTGCAGATCAACGTCACCAAGGATGCACTGGCCGGTTACGTCAGCGTGCCGGGCAGCGGTCAGGTGCCGACCATCGACACCCGCTCGATCAATACTTCGGTGCTGGTGGACAACGGACAGACCGTGGTGCTCGGTGGCATCTACGAAATCGACAAGTCCAATACGATCGTCAAGGTGCCAGGTCTGGGTGACATCCCGGTACTCGGTGCGCTGTTCAGGCAGACCTCGCGCATCGTCAACAAGGCCGAACTGCTGATCTTCGTGACGCCGCGTATCCTCAGCGCCACCCTGCAGTAAGTTCCGCATCAAGCAAACAAGAGAGGCGGCTTCGGCCGCCTCTTTTCGTTGTGCGGCCGGTGAGGACGCGCGCAGTCCGATTAAACTTCTGGCGACCGCCATGGTCTGTAGCACGCTGCCGGAACCTTCCCCATCGCACCGTGCCGGACAGCCTTCTTGTGTACTGTCGAGAACGGAAACCGAACATGGAATTACCTGAAATCCGGCCTGAAACCCGGCCCTTGAGTGTCCTGCAGCAGGCCTTCGCGCAACTGCGCGAGGATTTGCAGCGCTGCATCATTGGCCAGCCGCATCTGATCGATTGTCTGCTGGTCGCGTTGCTGGCCGATGGTCACCTGCTGGTCGAAGGGGCGCCAGGTCTGGCCAAGACCACGGCGGTAAAGGCGCTGGCGGCGCGGATCAAGGCGGATTTTCATCGGGTGCAGTTCACTCCCGACCTGCTGCCAGCCGATCTCACCGGCACCGACGTGTTCCGACCGCAGACCGGCAGTTTCGAGTTCGAACGGGGGCCTCTGTTCCACAACATCGTGCTGGCCGACGAGATCAATCGCGCTCCGGCCAAGGTGCAGTCGGCGCTGCTTGAGGCCATGGCCGAACAACAGATCACCGTGGGCCGCAGCACCTGGCATCTGCCCGAGCTGTTCATGGTGATGGCAACCCAGAATCCGATCGAGCAGGAAGGCACGTTCACCTTGCCGGAAGCTCAGCTCGACCGCTTCCTGATGCACGTGACCATCGGTTATCCGGACGCCGCCGCAGAGCTGGCGATACTCAAACTGGCACGCGAGCAGGCCCGTCGTCGTGCACATCCCGCACCGCCCGTGCAGGCGTTACTGAGCCAGGCCGACGTATTCGCCGCGCGTGACGCGGCGATGGAGGTGCACATGGCGCCGGCGCTGGAGGAATACCTGACCCAGTTGGTGCTGGCCACGCGCGATGCGGGCCGTTACGGACCCGAGCTGAAGCGCTGGATCGCCTGGGGTGGCAGCCCACGGGCCACCATCGCGCTGGATCGCTGTTCGCGTGCGCGGGCGTGGTTGGCCGGGCGTGACTACGTATTGCCGGAAGACGTGCACGGCATCGCGCACGAAGTACTGCGCCATCGGGTGCTGCTCAGCTACGAAGCGGAAGCCGGAGGTGTGCGGCCGGATCAGGTGATCGATCGCCTGCTGGATCTCGTGCCGCTGCCTTAAGCATGGCCATGAGCACAAGTATGAATACTTCCGCACGCAATCGGGTAGATGGCGATGGACGCAGTCAGGTTTCTCTGGCCGAATTGCTGGCGTTGCGCGCGCGCGTGACGCGTGCACGCATGGCGCCCTTGCCCAGTCGTGCCGCACGTAGCGGTCAGCAGTCCAGCCGTCTATACGGCCGTGGCATGGACTACGCCGAGTCGCGCGTCTATCAAGCCGGTGACGATGTGCGTCGACTCGACTGGCGGCTCACCGCGCGCAGCGGAAAGCTGCATACCAAATTGTTCCAGGAGGATCGCGAAGGCTGTCTGCTGATCTTGCTGGATACCCATGCCAGCATGCGTTTTGGCACGCGCGTGCGGTTCAAGTCGGTGCAGGCGGCGCGCGCTGCGGCATGCGCCGCCTGGTACGCGGTCCACGCGGGCGAGCGGGTCGGCGTCATGGCGTTCGGTCATGCCGATCAGTTACTGCGTCCTCAAGCGGGCTCGCGCGGCGCGCTGGCCGTGTGCGGCGCGCTGGCCAGTTGGGACGCGTTGCCATCGTCAGACAGAGAGGAGCCACTGGCCGACGCGCTGACACGTGCCGGACGCGTGCTGCACGGAGCCAGCCGCGTGCTGTTGATCAGCGATGGTTTCAGCTGCGATACGCCGGCGCGGCTGCGCCTGCTCGATCTCACCCGGCATGCGGGCGTCAGCGTGCTGGTGGTCGCCGATGCACTGGAGCAGGCATTGGCGCCGCCGGGACGTTATCCGATGGAACATGCGGGCGAGCGCAGCGAAGTGCTGCTGCAATCCGAACGCCAGCGCCGCGAATTCCAGCGCGTCCTCGGCGCAGGTCCAACCCGGCTCGGCGAACTTGCGCAGTCGTTGGGGTTGCGCCACTGCAGCATCGATAATTCGAGCGATCCTTTCACGCCGGTGGCGACCCTGTTCGGTGCCACGAGGCTGGCCCGATGATCGCGTCGATCTCCCAGCCGCCGGCAACGCCCGCAGCCCAGGGACCGCAGCTGCGCGACATCCATCTGCCACCGAATCCGTCGTGGTGGCCACCGGCGCCAGGGTGGTGGGTGCTCGCTGCACTGGTGCTGGCGTTGTTGCTGGCAGGTGTCTGGTTATGGCGCAGACAGCAGCTCAGGATTCGGCAGCGCGCAAAGGTGCTGGCTGAACTCGACCGACTCATGCTCCAGCATCAACACGACGGCGATCAGGCCGCGCTGGCGAGTGGGTTGCATCAACTGCTGCGACGGGTGGCGCGTCGGCATGACGCATTGGCTACACAACAACGCGGCGAGGCCTGGCGACAGACCCTGGCACGCGTGCAGGTCGATGCGACCACGCTGGATCGTCTGCTCGCGCTGGATCAGGTGATCTATCGCCCGCAGTTGTTGTTCGATCACGCAGCTGCAGCAGCAGCCGTGCGGCAGTGGTTGCAGTTGGCGTTGAAGCCCGGCTCGTGGAAGCCGGCGCCGTTGGAGCGTGGACATGTTTGAGTTTGCGTGGCCGTGGATAGTCGTGGCGTTGCCATTGCCGTGGCTGCTGCGTCGCTTGCTGCAGCCGGCGGCACCGGGGCAAGCCTTGCATCTGCCACAGCCCGGCCTGCAGTTGACCAAGGTAGCTGGCAACGTCGCGCATGGCGTCGTTCCATGGCTGCTGGCACTGGCATGGCTGTGTCTGCTGACGGCTGCGGCTCGGCCGCAATGGGTGGGACCGCCGCAGGCCCAGCAGCGCAGCGGGCGCGCACTGATGCTGGCGGTGGATCTGTCCGGCAGCATGGGCACCGAAGACATGGATCTGGCTGGTCAGCCGGTCAGTCGCTTTGAAGCGGTCGAGGCGATTGCCGGGGACTTCATCCATCGCCGCAGCGGCGATGAGATGGGACTGATCCTGTTTGGCACTCAGGCTTTCCTGGTGACGCCGCTCACCTACGACCTGTCGGCCGTGCGTGCACAACTGCAGGGCGCCGTCGTGGGCCTGGCCGGCACCGAGACGGCCATTGGTGATGCGATCGCGGTGGCCGTAAAGCGGCTGTCGGCGCTGCCCGAGCAAGCCCGCGTGCTGGTGCTGCTCACCGATGGTGTCAATGACGCCGGCAACATCGCACCACGCGAGGCGGCGCGCGCGGCCAAGGCCGCCGGAATTCGCATCTATACCATTGGTGTGGGCGCAACGCGGATGAGGGTGCCAGGATTTTTCGGCAGCCAGCTGATCAATCCATCGGCAGATCTGGACGAGGACATGCTGACCACGATCGCGAAGGAAACCGGCGGTCAATTCTTCCGCGCCACCGATGGTGGCGAGTTGGCCAATGCGTATCGCGCGATCGACGCGCTGGAGCCGATGCCACAGCAGGGGCCCACGTTGCGGCCACGCCATGAACTGTTTCGCTGGCCAATGGCTGCCGCGATCCTGCTGTTGTTGCTGGTGATCGTGTCGCGTCGTTTTGCACGGTTGCCGGAGCCGGCGGCATGAACGCAACGCTGCAACAGTTCCACTTCCTGCAGCCCTGGTGGTTGGCCGCGCTGGCCCTGCTGCCCCTGCTGCTGTGGCTCGGCGTGCGGCGTAGTTCGGCACAGCTTGAGCTGTCCCGACTGGTGGATCCCGAACTGCTGCCGTATCTGTTGCGGGGGCGCGCTGCGAACCGGCATGTGCCAGTGTGGCTGTTTGCCATCGGCTGGTCGCTATGCGCGCTGGCGCTGGCCGGTCCAAGCTGGAGTCGGATACAGCAACCGCTGTATGCGAGTCGCGCCGCACAAGTAGTAGCGATCTCACTGTCGCAGCGCATGCTTGCGCGCGACGTGGCGCCGAGCCGGCTCGATCGCGTGCGTTACAAAGCGCACGATCTGCTGGCCAGCAATCGCGATGGCCTGAATGCGCTGATCGCCTATGCCGGAGAAGCTTTCGTGGTGGCGCCGCTGACGTCCGATGCGAATAGCCTCAGCGATCTGCTGGATGCAATGGCGCCTGACACCATGCCGGTGGACGGCGATAACGCGGCGCTGGCGATCCAGCGCGGTGTGGCGCTGATCGAGGACGCCAAGGCAGCGGGTGGTTCGCTGGTGCTGATCACCGATCAGGCCGATGCGGCTGCCGACGCGGCCGCGCGCAAGGCGAACGCCGCCGGCGTGCAGGTGTCGGTGCTCGGCGTGGGTACGCCGCAAGGTGGCCCGGTACCGCTGGCTGGTGGCGGCTTTCTGCATGACGCGCAGGACCACATGGCGCTGGCCGGTCGTGATGATGCGGCACTCACCGCGCTGGCGGCCGCCGGCGGCGGTCGCTATGTGCCGATGAGTGCCGACCGCAGCGATATCGACGCATTGCATGCGCAGTTGCGCTCCGGTCCGGTGAAGGCGGTGGCGGGCCCGGTGGGTGATGAGTGGCAGGATCGTGGCCCCTGGTTGCTGCTACCGCTGCTGCTCGTCGTGGCGATGGCGTTCCGGCGTGGTTGGCTGCTCTTGCTGCCGCTGGTCGTGATGCCGCTGCTGCCCGCCAACGCCCATGCCACGAGCTGGCGGGACCTGTGGCAGCGACCCGACCAACAGGCCGCGCAGGCGTTGCAACAAGGGCAGCCAAAGCAGGCGCAACAGCTCGCGCGCGACCCTGCCTGGCGCGGCGCGGCTGCGTATCGCGCGGGCAACTATACGGGTGCGGCGCGGGCGCTGCAGCAAGCTCCCGGGGGCGATGCGGCGTACAACCTCGGCAATGCGCTGGCCAGGCAAGGCCAATATCAGCAGGCGATCGGCGCTTACGATCATGCGTTGAAACTCGATCCGGCGAACGCCGATGCGAAGGCCAATCGCAAGGCGGTCGAAGACTGGTTGCGACAGCAGCAACAAAAGCAGCCACAGGATCAGCAACAGTCCAACGAGCAGAAACAGCAGGGCAAGAACGGTGAGAACGGTCAGCCGTCGTCCGGCGAACAAGGCAGGGATGAAAAGCCGGACGCGCAGCAGGCGCAGGATGAAAAGTCCGCGCAGGACACAGCCGGCAAACCGGGACAGGATGGACAGCCCCAGAAGCAGGATCAGGACGGGCAGGACCAGAGCAAGCAGGATCGGGCTGGCCAGGATCAGGCTGCGAATCAACCCAAGCCGCTGACCCCGCATGAACAGGCCGAGCAGAAGGCACGCACCGAACAGGCGCAAAAGGCCTTGCAGCAACAGATGGATCAGGCGTTGGGAGGGCAGCAAAAGGACCAGCCGCCAACAACCCACCAACTCGGTGCGATGCCGAAGGACGATCCACAATCAAAACTGCCCAAGGACATAAGGCAGGCCTTGCAGCGTGTTCCGGATGATCCGGGCGCGTTGCTGCGGCGTAAATTCGCGCTGGAATATCAGCAGCGTCATGGCGGCGCAGCGAACGAGGAAGGGCAACCGTGATGCTTCGACGAATCATGAGCTGTTGGCTGCTGGCACTGTTGCTGGTTCCTGTGCTTGGCCATGCCGCCGCTGTGCAGGCCACGCTGGATCGCAGCATCGTGCAACTGGGTCAGACCGTGACACTGAATCTGCGAATCAGCGGCAATGCCGTCAACCTCAGCCCGACTGATTTCGACCCGCTGAGTAAGGATTTCGAGGTTCTCAACGTATCGCCAAACTTCGACCTCGGCATTGTCAATGGCACGGCGACGCCCGAGGTGGTGGTGGGCGTGGCGCTGAGGCCCAGGCATGAGGGCGTTTTGCAGATTCCTGCACTGAATCTGGCCGGCAGCCAGACGACACCCTTGCAATTGCAGGTGAATGCCCCCGATCCGGATACGGCGACGGTAGCGCACAAGGATCTGTTCATGGAGGCGCAGATCGAGCCGGGTCACGGCTACGTGGGACAGCAATTGAGTTATGTCGTGCGCCTGTATTTCGTCCCCAACATCAACATTGAATCGCTGGACGTGCCACAGCTCAATGGCGGTGAGGTGGGCCGGATTGGTGATGATCTGAACTACGATGCAGAGCGCGATGGGCGTCAATACCATGTTCTCGAACGTCGTTATGCGCTGGTCCCGCAGCATGCCGGACATCTGGAGATCCCCGCGCTGCACTCCCAGGGTGAATCGGTTGATCCAAACGATCCCAACAGTTTCTTCGGTGCCAGCACACCGGTCGCGGCCAGCGCGCCGGCGGTAACGGCTGACATCCAGGCCGCACCTGCCGACTGGGGTAAGACCGCCTGGCTGCCGGCGCGCCAGTTGAGCCTGACGCTGGACGGCTGGCCGGGTGCCCAGGATCAATTGCGCGTCGGCCAGCCACTCAACCTCACGATGAATCTGCAGGCGACCGGCCTGCCGTTTGACGCATTGCCCGAGCTCAGCCTGCCACCACTGGATGGCGCCACGGTCTATCCGGACAAACCGGTTACCGGTAATCGCAATGATGGCCAATGGATCGCCGGCTGGCGGCAACAGGCATTTGCGATCGTGCCCGAACGCGCCGGCACGCTGACCATTCCAGCGACCACCTTGAAGTGGTGGAACGTGCTGACTGACCGCATGGAAGTGGCGCAGATTCCAGCGCACAGCGTGACGGTGTTGCCGGCGGCTGGTGGCGTTGGGGCCTCTCATCCCGCCACGCCAGCAGTGGCGCCAACGACCGTCGCGGCGGTTACGCCGGCTGCGGCCGAATCGACAACCGCGCACACCACACCGTGGCGCTGGATCGCACTTGGCAGCCTCGGTCTGTGGCTGCTCAGCGCGTTGGCATGGCTGCTGTGGCGGCGTCATCGGCGCTCACCGTCGATGACGCCGCCGATTCCGGCGCAATCCTCGGCGCGCCAGTGCCAGCAGGTGTTTCTCGATGCCGCCCGTGGCAGCGATACGGCCGCACAAGTGCATGGTTTGCTGGCGTGGGCGCGCGCAGAACGGCCGACGATTCAACATCTGGGCGAGTTGGCACAGGCGCTGGGTGATGCCCAGCAGCGCAGGGCGATCGCCACCTTGCAGCAACGCCACTATGCCGGTGCGCCGGTACAGGATGCCGGTGCGGCGCTGGCGCAGGTATTCAAGAGCGGCTTCGTCTGGCGCACTGTCGATGGGCGCGACGACAATGCGGATTTACCGCCGCTATATCCGTTCAAGCTGCACTGAGTTCAAGCCATGTTGAGAGCATGTTGATAGGTAGCGCGCATGCTGTCGCTGAAGCAGCACAGACAGACGTCGATGGATGAATCTTTGGCGAGTTCGTCGCGCAGCGTTGCCACGGCCACGCCTGCCGCCAGTGCGGCGGGATAGCCGTAGACGCCGCAGCTGATCGCCGGAAACACCATCGTATGCAATCGCTGCTCGCGCAACAGTTTCAGGGCATTGCGATAACAGTGCTCGAGCAGGCGGGCTTCACCATGACTGCCACCGTTCCAGATCGGCCCGACCGTATGGATCACGTAACGCGCCGGCAGGGCAAAGCCGGACGTGATGCGCGCTTCGCCGGTCGGGCAGCGCACTCCCGGTGAGCTTTCGTGCAGCGCGCGGCATGCTTCCAGCAAAGAGGGTCCGGCCGCCCGATGGATCGCGCCATCCACACCGCCGCCACCGAGCAGGGTGGGGTTGGCCGCGTTGACGATGGCGTCCACGCGAAGTTGGGTGATGTCGGCGGTGATGACGTTGATGGGCATGGCTTCGCAGATGACTGCAACGTATGCTTCATAAAGGTGACGGGGCGCGACGAGGTTTCAACGGATCATGGCAAAAACGGAAGACATTTCCTTCGGCTATCTGCTCAGCGACGTGACCTTGCTGTTTCGCAAGCACTTCGATCGGCGCGCGGTGAAATTCGGGCTGACTCGTGCACAGTGGCGCGCCACCAAGGTGTTGTACCACCGCGAAGGGCTGCGGCAAACCGAGTTGGCCGAATTTCTGGAAATGGAACCGATCGCGGTGGGCCGGGTGATCGACCGGCTGCAGGCGGCCGGCTTTGTCGAGCGCAGGCATGATCCGAAGGACCGCCGTGCGTGGCGCTTGCACACCACCGAACAGGCGCGTGTGATTGTCGATGACATGGAGCTGATCGCGCGCGACTTGCGCAAGGATGCCACCGTCGGCATCGACTACGACGAACTGGAGCAGGCACTGGCGGTGATCAACCGGATCAAGGAAAACCTGCTGGCGCTGGATCAGGGGTCTAACGAGGTTGCCCCGTAGGCTTCGGTTTCAGGTCCCTCGTATATTTGAAAAGCGCGGGTATGTGGGAGCGACTTCAGTCGCGATGCTCTTGCTCTGCTGTTTGGCTTGTTTGCCCCCCAGAGCTTCAAAACGTTTCGCTCACCCGCGAAGCGCAAGTCGCTCTTCCCCCGTTGACCCTTGGAGAAAGGGCCGGGGTGAGGGGTGGCTGCTCGCGGAACTAACCACTCCCGTCACCCCTGCGAAGACAGGGGCTCAGCGCCTTGCACGGCAGCTGTTGCTGCATTTGCTGCTCGTGCTTTTAGAGCGTTTCGTCCTCCTTCGGAGGGCGAGTTACTTCTCTTTTGATTGTCCAAAAGAGAAGTAACCAAGAGAAAAAGACACCCCACTTGGCGCTTGCCGGGCATCCCTGCCCGGCAAGTCCGTGAGGCAGGGCCGGGCTTTTCGACAGGACTCCTGTCCTGACGAAAAGGAATCGACGTCCTGTCGATTCCCCTGCGGGCCTGTCGTCCCCGCCTCACCGCCGCACAGGGGCCCGGGTAGAGCGGCGCGCGTCCTACGCGCACTCGGTGCGCAGCCGCTGCGCGGCTACGAAGGCAAAAGCAAAGCAAAAGCACCGCCGCTGGCGCAGCCCATAAGCGCTACGTAAGAACCGTTCGTCCTGAGCGTAGCGCAGCGAAGTCGAAGGACATTCGGGAGGCTCTATGCGCACCGGATCAATCTTGTGGTTTGGGCTTGAGGTTGCAGAAGAGAAGTAATTCGCCCTACGCAGTAGGACGAAACGCTCTGCACAACCAAGCAACAAATCCAAAGCAGAACATCGGCCCTGAATACACTTCCGCGGAGACGCACAGGTCGTTTGTGGGAGCGACTTCAGTCGCGATGCTTTTCGCGAAATGGTCGAAGAGCAATCGCGACTGAAGTCGCTCCCACAGGGTCGCGCTCCTATTCCTTCGTACCGTCGGCGGCGAATGCATCCGGCGCGGAGCCAAAGTCACCATCCGCCTGTGCCGCCATGTACGAGAACGTCGCATAGACGGCGATGTTCTGCGCCAGTTGCTTCGGATCGATCTTGTCGAGCGTGTCATTGGCGGTGTGGTGCCAGTCGAAATAGTCGGTGGCATCCTGATTAAGCGTGAGCGCGGCCATGCCCTTGCCATGCATCTGCGACAAGTCCGAACCGCCGCCACCAGCACGATTGGCGTCATAGGTCACGCCGATCGGTGCCAGTACCTTGGCGATCTGTTCGATTGCGCCGCGTGCCTGCGGCTTGACGCTGGCGCTCATCCGCCAGACCGGTGCGGCACCCAGGTCGGACTCGGTGCCGAGCTGGAATTTGCCGACCTCGGCCGCGTGTTTTGCGGCATAGGCCTTGCCGCCCCACAGGCCCATCTCTTCGTTCGCGAACGCGATCACCCGGATCGTGCGATCGGGGCGTTGCGGCAGGTCGTGGATCAGCTTGGCGGCAGCCATCGCGATCGCTACGCCGGCGCCGTCATCGATGGCGCCGGTGCCCGGGTCCCACGAATCGAGATGTCCGCCAATCGCGACCACCTGGTCGGGATATTTGCTGCCGGTAATCTCGCCGATCACGTTCGCGCCGGTGTATTGGCCGACGATGCCGCAATCGAGATCGAGCTTCACGGTGACCGGCTTGCCATAGGCCAGCTCGCGCTCCAGCTGGTCGGCATCCGGGTTGGACAGCGCCGCGGCGGGGATCGCCTTGGGCGGGTCGGGGAAGAGGGTGACGCCGGTATGGGTGATGCGTTCGTTCGCATCGGTGCCGGCCGAGCGCAGCAAGTAGCCGGCCGCGCCCTTGGTCGCGGCGAGGGCTGGCCCGGTGGTGCGAATGGCCGAGCCCATGCCGTAATCGTGACCATCCTTGGTGCGCTGCATGCGGTAACCGATGTAGACGATCTTGCCTTTCACACTGGCCGGGGCGGCAGCCTTCAACGCGTCGAGACTGGCGAATTGCACCACTTGTGCACTGAGGCCGCCCTTCGGTGTGCCAGGCGAATAGCCCAGTGCCGTCAGCACGAGATGTTGCGGAAACGGCGCGACGATGGCGCCGCTCTCGCTGCGACGCTGCCACAACGGGTACGTCACCGGCTCGGTGTAGACCTTGTCGAAACCTAGCGCTTTGAACTTCGCGATGACCCAGTCGCGCGCGTGCTGGTCGTTCACGCCGCCGGCAAGGCGCGGGCCAATCTCGGTGGTCAATGCGGTGACGATCTGATAGCCGGTGTTGTCCTGCAGCGCCCGGTCACGCAACTGTTCGGCGCTGTGCACGGCGGCGTCAGGGATGGTGGTGTCGTGGTCGGCGGCACTGGCCGTCCCGACAGCCATCAACAGACTGGCGGCGAGCAGGGTGAGCGGAAGTCGATGCATCGGGAGATCCTCGGCAGCAAACGCCGATTATGGCGTGGTCGGCGAATGCTGCTTGGGCCACAAGTCATGGATCGGATGCACCGGGCATGGACGCAAAGAGGCCGGACATTCGTGGAATGCCCGGCCTCGGGACAACTCGCGATGGCGTGCTGCCCGACGCTTACGTGCGGTCCAGCGGCCGGGCTTTCAGCAGGTCGCGGATCTCCGTAAGCAGAGCTACATCGGCTGGTGTGGACGGTGTTTCTTCGGGCTTCTTCTGCATGCTGTTGATCGCCTTGACCACCAGGAAGATCGCTGCCGCAATGATGAGGAAGGTGATAACCGTGTTGATGAAGGCGCCATAGCCGATCGCCACTTCGGCGATCTTGTGTTTTGGATCGCTGTCGTCGCCTGGTTTGAGCACCCATTTCATGGAAGAAAAATCGACGCCGCCGGTCAGCATGCCGATCGGCGGCATGATGATCTGCTCAACCAGCGAACTGACGATCTTGCCGAATGCAGCACCGATGACGACACCGACTGCCAGGTCGACAACACTGCCGCGCATGGCGAAAGCCTTGAATTCCTGCAGCATGCTCATGCTTCTCTCCTAGATTGGCCGATTGGCCTGAAGGACTGTAGCGCGGTGCCGTGAATCCGGACAGTGGAGCGGAGTCCTGGGTCAGACAATCCGGCCGTTCAGTTCGGCGACGCCGACCAACTCGGCGTGGAAGCGATCGCCGCGCTGCAGTGCAGCAACACCGGCTGGCGTGCCGGTGAAGATCAGGTCGCCGGCCTTGAGCTCGAACAGAGTGGACAGCGCCGCGATGATCTGCGGTACGTCATGCACCATCTCGCCCAGCGTGGTCTGCTGGCGCAGCTCGCCATTGACGCTCAACCGCAGCACACTGTCCGCATCGAGCGACACCTCGGTTGCCGCGCGCAGCGCGGAAACGGGCGCAGAATCATCAAATGCCTTGGCGACATCCCAAGGATGTCCCTTGGCCTTGGCCTGAGCCTGCAGGTCGCGGCGAGTCAGATCCAGCCCCACGCCATAGCCCCAGACCAGCGAGGACGCCTGTTCCGGTGTGAGGTCGTGGCCACCGCCGCCCAGTGCCACCACCATCTCCACTTCGTGGTGCAGATCACTGGTGGCTTGTGGGTAGCGCACATCGGTACCGTCGCTGACCACCGCGTCGGCCGGTTTGCAGAAAAACATCGGTGCAGCCTTGTCCACGGTGGCGCCCATTTCGCGCGCATGCTCGGCATAGTTCCGGCCAATGCAGAACACCCTGCGGATCGGGAAACGCTTGTCGCTGCCGATGACCGGCAGGCTGGGAACGACGGGGGGATCAATGATGTAGGTCATGTCACAAGCGTAGCAAACCCGGGAGGGCACAGTCTCAGCCGGCCCCTCGGGTCGCCATACGTTCGGAGAACGCCGCGTATCACGTGCCCGCTTGCTGCATTGCCGCGACGGCGTGTCCGACAGGAAGCCAAGGCCGAATGGCATCTGAAGCAGGCAAAAGGTTACCCTCTCTCCAGCGATGCCCGGGCAACGGGGAAGTTGGAGCTCGCCCGGATGACACCTGTCATCGACGATGACTGATGCTGCACCCTGATCGCGATACGGCTGATCAGTCAATCTTGCACTCATCGAGCAACCGGCCATGCCGGCAGGGAGTAAGGGTGGACAACGCGGATCTGTTGAAGCAACTGCGCATCGAGCGCCATCAGCGCGAGGATCACGGCAGCCGCTCGGGCCGCTGGCCGTGGGCCATCGGTGTCGTGCTCGTGCTGATATTGCTGGGCGGCCTGGGCTGGATGCTGCTGGGCCATTCGGCGGTGGTGGTGCAGACGGCGCAGGCTGTATCGCCAACCACGAACAGCGAAGCCGGTGCAGTGCTGCAGGCCACCGGCTATGTCACCGCGCGGCGGCAGGCTACGGTATCGGCGCAGATCACCGGCACCTTGACCGCCGTGCTGATTGAAGAAGGCGATCACGTCAACAAGGATCAGGTGCTGGCGCGGCTGGACGACAGTGCCTACAAGGCGGCGCTCGACACGGCCGTGGCGCAGGCCGACGCCGCGCACGCACTGGTGGCGCAGTATCAGTCCCAGCTCGCGCAGAATCTGCGTGATGCGACGCGCGAGGAATCGCTCGCTACGCAAGGCCTCGTTTCCACCCAACTCGCCGAGCAGGCGCGCACGCTCGCCGACAGCACGCGTGCGCAATTGGCATCGCAGCAGAAGACGGCGATATCGGCCGACGCGCAGGTCGTCGAGGCAAAGGTCAATTTCGACTACTGCGTGGTGCGCGCACCGTTCAATGGCGTGATCACCACCAAGGATGCGCAAGTCGGCGAGATCATCTCGCCGTTCTCCGCTGGTGGTGGCTTCACCCGCACCGGCATTGGCACCATCGTCGATATGGATTCGCTGGAAGTGGACGTCGACGTCAACGAGGCGTACATCGGCCGCGTCAAGCCGGACATGCCGGCCGAAGCGGTGCTCGATGCCTACCCGGACTGGAAGATTCCCGCGCACGTGATTGCCATCGTGCCGGCCGCCGATCGCGGCAAGGCCACCGTGAAGGTGCGCGTGGCGCTGGAGCACAAGGATGGCCGCATCGTGCCGGATATGGGCGTGCGCGTATCGTTTCTTGAAGTGAAGCCGAAGGCTACGGAGCAGGCGCCGAAGGGCGTGCTCGTGCCGGCCAACGCGATCGTGCAGCGTGACGGCCACAGCGTGGTGTTCGTGGTCGCCAACGGCAAGGCGCAACAGCGTGCGGTGCAACCGTCGACCCAGGAATATGGTGAGCTGCGGTTGGTTCCCGCTGCGCTGAACGCAGGTGACAACGTGGTGGTGTCGCCGCCTGCATCACTGCGCGACGGTTCGGACGTCCAGACGAAAACCACGACACCGTAGCCGGTGTTGCTTGTTGGTGCGACTTTAGTCGCGATGATCTTCGGCGATCAGCACTGAAGTCACCTAAAGAGTCAAACATTCATCAGGAGTACTGCCATGGGTACGTTGATCGAAATCCGCGACATCTCCAAAGTCTATGAACGCGGCAAGCAGAAGGTCGAGGTGCTGCACCACATCAACCTCGATATCGCCGAGGGTGATTTCCTGGCGCTGATGGGGCCATCTGGTTCGGGCAAGACCACACTGCTCAATCTGATCGGCGGCCTGGACACACCCAGCGGCGGCAGCATCACGGTGGCCGGTCAGCGCATCGACCAGCTCGGTGGCGGCGCGCTGGCGAAATGGCGTGCGTCGCACGTTGGCTTCGTGTTCCAGTTTTACAATCTGATGCCGATGCTGTCGGCGCAGCGCAATGTGGAGTTGCCCTTGCTGCTGACCAAGTTGTCGGGTGCGCAGCGACGCAACAACGCGGCGATAGCGTTGCAACTCGTCGGGTTGCAGGATCGCGGCTCGCACAAGCCGAATGAACTGTCCGGCGGCCAACAGCAGCGCGTCGCGATCGCCCGGGCGATCGTCTCCGATCCCACCTTGCTGGTTTGCGACGAGCCGACCGGTGATCTCGATCGTCAGTCCGCGGAAGATGTACTCGGGTTGCTGCGACAACTCAATCGCGAGCACGGCAAGACCATCGTGATGGTCACCCACGATCCGAAGGCGGCCGAGTACGCGAACCATACGTTGCATCTGGACAAGGGCACGCTCGTCGAGCAGGCATTCGCCTGAGGAGGTCGCGATGAAATACTTGCATCTGATCTGGGCAGCGCTGTTTCGCCGCAAGACGCGCACCATCCTCACGCTGGTGTCGATCATCGCCGCGTTCCTGCTGTTCGGCATGCTCGACGCAGTGCGCACCGGCTTTGACGATGCCGGCAAGAGTGCCATCGGTGCGCAGCGCCTGCAGACCGGCTCGAAGCTGTCCTTCATCCAGACCTTGCCGCAGGCGTTGGACGCACAGATCGCGCAAGTACCCGGCGTGAAGTCGGTCGGTTACGCAAACTGGTTCGGCGGTGCCTACCAGGATCCGCACAATCAGGTCTTCAGCTTTGCGGTCAGCGACAACTACCTCGACCAGTATCCGGAGATCGACGTCAGCCCAGACGAGCACAAGGCGTTCGACAACACCCGCACTGGCGCACTGGTGGGTGAGCAGCTGGCTGCCAAATATCACTGGAAGGTCGGCGACAAGATCCCGATGCAGTCCACGATCTTTCCGCAACAGGACGGCAGCAAGAACTGGACGTTCGACATCGTCGGCATCCTGCACTCGAAAGACAAGAAGGCCGGCGGCTTCTTCGACCAGATGTTTCTGCTGCACTGGAAATACTTCGACGACAGCACGCCGTATAACCGCGGCACCGTGGGTTGGTATGTCAGTCGCGTCACGGACGTGAACCAGGCTGATCGGGTGGCCAAGGCGATCGACGCGCTGTCAAATAATTCCGACCACGAGACGCGTACGCAAACCGAGGCCGCCGCCACCGCATCATGGATGAAACAGTTGGCCGACGTCGGCCTGATCGTCAGCTCGATCATGGGCGCGGTGTTCTTCACCCTGCTGCTGCTGGCGGGCAACACGATGATGCAGGCGGTACGCGAACGGACGTCCGAACTGGCCGTGCTGAAAACGATCGGATTCTCCAGCCATGCAGTGATGGCGATGGTGTTGGCTGAATCGGTGTTGCTGCTGTTGCTTGGTGGTGTGCTGGGGCTGTTGCTCGCTGTCGTGGTGATTGGAGGTTTCCGTGCCGCGACGGGCGGTGGCATACCGATGGCACCGGTAGGTGCGGACATCTGGGTACACGGCCTCCTGTTGATGTTGGTCGTCGGCTTGCTGGTTGGAGCGTTGCCCGCGCTGCGTGCGATGCGCCTGAACATCGTCGATGCGCTGGCCGGACGCTGAGGAGAAAGACCATGTTGAATCAGCTCAAGGATTCCCCGATGTTGCAGTTTTCCGCGGTGCTGCTGTTGCTGGTGGTGTTGCTGGCGCTGTGGATGCTGTTGAGTCGCCAGGGCAGGCAGGCTGCATCGGTCACCGCGGTCGGCGTCAGTACGCTCAGGCAACGACTCGGCATGTCGGCGGTGGTGGTGGTGGGCATTGCCGGCGTGGTCGGCGTGCTGGTTGCGCTGCTGGCGATGAGCGAGGGCTACCGCGAAACGCTGAGCAAGACTGGCAGTGCCGATACGGCCATCGTGATGCGTGGCGCCTCGGCCTCTGAGGTGATGTCGGTGCTCGATCGCGCCAGCGTGACGCTGATCCCGGAGGCTGCGGGTATTGCCCAGGATGCAAAAGGACGGCCGATCGCCTCACCGGAACTGGTGGTAGCAGCGAACCTGCCGATCAAGGGTGGCAGCGCGGATGATGAGGGCAGCGTGCAGCTGCGCGGCGTTGGTGAACAGGCATGGGCCGTACGGCCGCAGGTCAAGATCATTGCCGGTCGCACGTTCACGCCTGGCATGCGCGAATTGATCGCCGGCAAAGGCGCAACGAAGCAGTTCGCCGGGCTGGAGCCAGGCCATCAGATCCGTCTCGGCAGCCAGCTGTGGACGGTGGTTGGCGTATTCGCTTCGGGCGATGCGCTGGACTCGGAGATATGGGGAGACGCCGGCGTGGTCGCTGACACCTATCGCCGTGGCGGCAGTCGCGCGTCGGTGACGGTGCGACTGAGCGATCCGCAGAAATTCGAAGCGTTCAAGACCGCGCTGGAATCGAACCCGCAGCTCAAGGTGGATGTCGACACCACGATCGACTATTTCAGCAAACAGTCCGAGGGCACGACGCAGACGATACGCGCGATCGGCATCACGGTCGGCCTGATCATGGCGATCGGCGCGTTGTTCGGTGCGCTGAATACGATGTTTGCGGCCGTCGCGTCGCGTGCCCGGGAGATCGCCACGCTGCGGGCGATTGGTTTTCGCGGCTTGCCGGTGGTGGTCGCGGTGATGCTGGAAACCATGTTGCTGGCGCTGCTCGGCGGTGTGCTTGGCGGCCTGCTCGCATGGTTGCTGTTCAACGGCTACAGCGCGTCGACGCTTGCCGCCGGCACGGTGGGCAAGCTCAGTTTCGAGCTCAAGGTCACGGTGAAGCTGCTGTGGGTTGGCGTGCTGTGGGCACTGACGATCGGCTTTATCGGCGGCCTGTTCCCCGCGTTGCGTGCCGCACGGTTGCCAGTGACCACGGCATTGCGCGAGCTTTGAGCTGTGCTCCCTCCCCTGCGTGCAGGGGAGGGCCGGGGTGGGGTCGCTCTTCGCGACGAAGATCAAAAGCTTTACCCCCTCCCAACCTCCCCCTGCAAACAGGGGGAGGAGCAAATCAAGTCACGTAGGTTGGGGGTGAGCGTCAGCGAT